>Ga0101944_10000187_pt1 | contig 205902 bp, 168 predicted proteins | sample DewCreD2012metaG_FD_75245 | JGI IMG/M metagenome (GOLD analysis project Ga0101944, IMG submission 75245) | Hot spring sediment bacterial and archeal communities from British Columbia, Canada, to study Microbial Dark Matter (Phase II) - Dewar... ...
CAATTTTAATTACACCATTTAATTTTTCTACAACAATTTTGCGACGAATGATGACCGGGTTTTCGAGTCTTTTATAACAGTAATGCTCAGCTTCAATCAAATCTTTTTCCACATTATTCAATGAATACTGAACTAATCTTGCTTGAGATAAATCTTGTTTGATACGAAAGAGATTTAAAAACTCGGCTAATTCTTTTCCATCAACCATAATTGTATTATGTGAGTAAGTTGAACGAAGTTTTTGTCGTAATTCAGGCTCGGGTGTGTAAACATAAGTTCCTGAATCAACAAAAAATCGTTTTCCTTTATAGGCGAGTTCGAAACTGAGAATATCATTATGTCCGTGTCCTCCCCAGCCATTCATTCCTATATCACCGAAATCAAGAAAGATAAAAAAATCTTTGTAGTTCAGAACACAAAATCCACCATTTGGAAAAATTTTATTCTCTGGTTTGATTTCAATTGTTTTGATTTCAGAAAATTTTTGAAAACCATCAAGACCAAGTAATAATAAAACATCAACAAAATTCTGTTCAGCTTTTGATTTTAAAAATTCGTCTTTAAAGATTACAGAGCCGACAGCAAGTAGATTTCTCATCTCACTTATCTTTTCAAAGAAATTGAATTTAATTATTCTTCCATCATCGCAATCACCAACATTTGGTACTTCATCACCAATAACATAAGAAGCAATAAACTCAAACATTTTATGGAGTCTCTCTTTAAATTTATTTGAGAAAGGTTTATTGATTTTCTCTGCGGCGATGTTCGATAAGGTAAAGATTTCAGTTACAAGACGCTGATAGAAGGTTGACTTTTCATAATCAACACCATCTTCGTAAACTTGAATTAAAATTTCCTTCTCTAGTTCTTTTTTAGCATACTTAAACCATTGCTTTCCAAATTGATGATTGTAGAAAAAGGCTCCTATCCAGATAAGTCCCATTAAATCACTCAAATAATGATTCCCGTTTCTTCGTCCATATTCGAGATTGTTTCTGATAAAGAGTCCATGATGATAAAGAGAAGTAAGAATTTTTTTAAGAATTTGTTCAGAGAAATATTGAGAGGATTTGAAGATATGAAGAGCAAAAATCCAGTTAACTGCCCGAATGGCAACTTCCATTGCACAATTCCAGTTTACACCATAACAGAATGGATTTTCATCAATCCAGTTATCTACGAGTTCAAAAAACTTTTGAGCATATTTTTCAGCCTTAGTGATGAGATAGGCTTTAGCTAAATATTGAGCTTGGTGAAATCGACTTAACTCCCATGGGACTTTAATATCACTTTTGTTTATGGAATATTTGGAATCAATTCTGGTATAAAAAACTTTTTCCCAAATTCTCCCCGATTTGAAATCCTGATGCCAGTTTATTTTTTCGCCAAGATAAGTCAGTTCAGAGCCAAGTGTTTGAAATTTATTTTGAATGATGAGCTGAGCTTCTTCAATAATTTTTGAGTCCGATTGAATTTCAAGGAGAGATTTTTTGAATTGTTGTTCAAAAAAATTGTTTGATTCTAAAAAGTAATTTGGTTTAAGCGATAGATTTTTTTTTATGATGCCAGTTTTACATCTCAATATAAAAACAGGCTTTTTGACAAAATGAATATATCCGATTTTTATTTTTTGTATTAACATAAAAAAGATTGCTTTTCCTTTTACAAAGATATTTAAAAAACAAAAAAGCCCGATAGGAATTTATCGGGCTTTTTAAATTAGAATAGATATTGATGGTATTTTTATTTCTCTTCAGCTAATCCAATCTGGTACATATTATTATAAATTGAAATTCCGGAAAAATACATTTTTAATTTCCCATTATCTTCGAAGACAAAAGGATATGCGACTAATGTTGTATACCAAGGGGATGTATCAATCTGCGCTAATTCTGGTTTAGTGTCGCTAAAAGTCCAATTAAATCCATCGACTGATTCAGCTTTTCCAATAAATCCAATATCAAAATAATCTGGACTTCTCTTTGATGTATAATACATGTAAAATTTATTATTTCTATAAATAACGGATGGACAAAAAACCCCACCTCTTTCCCAGTCAATATTTTGTCTTGCTTTAAGAACTACTCCATAATCAGTCCAATTAATTCCATTAGTAGAAGTTGAGAGATAAATTTCTGGTTGCGTATCAGGGGCTCTCGTTACACTGTAATACATAAAATAAATACTGTCTTTTTTTACTACAGAAGGTGCAAAGATATAAGTTTTATTGTTAGTGGTTGGTATAACTAGGTTAGATTGAATATTCCAATTTATTCCATCAGTTGAGGTTGCGTAAGCTATTCCATTATGTTTTTTATTAAATGTTTTACTGTTCAACCACATTTTGTAAACATTGCCTTCTTTAATGACAAAACAGCCATCTGAACCATATTCTAGTAACGAACCTATTGGGCCTTGAGAAATTACGATACCATGCTTATTCCATTCATATCCATTGCTAGAAGTTGCGTAAGCTATTTGTTGAACATTATTATCACCACTTATGTACCACATTTTATATCCATTTTCTTCTTTTAATATGGAGGGAGCTTTTATGTAAGGATGATTTCCGTCCCAAGTCCCATAATCTTGTTTTATAATAGGATTATTACTATACATTTTCCATTTGATTTGCTGTTGCAAGTTCCATATAATAAAGATTCTAATACTTCCAGTTCCACTTCCCCCAGTGGGATACATAACTACATAAGCATTTGTTGTTTGACCATCGAAAACTGTTATGTTTAATTCTCCTTGATATCTTACAACTGATAAACTATCTTTAGCTAAAATTCTTAAGAGCCAATTACCAGTGGGAATGTTGTTTATTGTAGTTATTAGAGTATCAGGGGAATAATCCGTTATATACATTGAATCAACTATGGTTTGAAGTGGAAAATTTCTTGTTAGTATTATAACTAAAGTTCTGATTTCGCGAGGAATGGTTGTCTTATAAAACTTTAATTGAACTGAACCTTTACTTTCAGTGCTAGGATTAACAATATTTCCTTTGTCTTTCTGACAAGAATAAAAAAATAGTGTGGAAATAATGAAAAGAAAAATTAATTTTTTAGCCATTTTATTAATCCCTCTTTTGTGGAAAAATAAACTTATTTAAACAAATACTCAATATCATAAAACCTTAGAAATTTTATGGGCTTTAAAATACCAAGTTGAAACCATCCAGAGAGGTAATAAATTGCCAAGTTTAATATTAAAATTTATAAATGAATTAAACTTACCTAAAATCCTGTCACTAAATGGAGCACCGATAAACCCCCCCTTCTCAATTTTGTCCAGTTGAAATCCTGATTTACTAAGTAAATCTCTAAACTTTTTTTGAGTAAAAAAATTAACATGTCCAGATTCAAAGTTGTAAGGAATAGTTTCTGAGTTTTTATTTTTAAACTTCTGTTTAATTTTAATTAAAACACTAACTAAACTTTCAAGACCTAAGTAATAGGTTAGCTTCTTTTCTATTTCAAACGGACCATATCCATTGGGGATTGAACCTAAAATTATTCCATCATCTTTTAATAATTTTGAATGCTCCTTTAAAAAATTTTCGGGATTTTCAAGATGTTCTAGTACGTCGGCGTAGATAATAATATCAAATAAAACATTTTTTGGAATTTCTTTAAGGAAAATTGCATTTGAGCTTCTGAAATGTCTATTGGCATAATCAATTGATTCATCATGTATATCAACTCCATATAAATTAACCTCAGGGCGGATTAAATATTGCGATATTGCAGAACCGTTTCCACAACCAAAGTCGAGAATGTTTATTTTCCTATTTTTTATTTTAATGTACTCATCAATATTTGATATCAAGAATTTTAATTTTTTAGTATGTGCGTAAATGTTTTCTTTTGGTAGGTTATTCATTCGCGTTAATCCTTCTCTTTGTTTTTTTATAATATAATAGATGAATGAAATAATTTCCTAACAAAGAAATTAAATTTGCATATGCAGCACCTAGTCCACCGTAAAAAGGAATTAATAAAAAATTAAAAAATAGAGTACTAATAGTTAAGATTAAGGCAATTCTTAATAAATAATCACCTTTCCCTTTTGCACTCAAGAAAAAATTATATGGTTGAAATGCGCCCATAAAGAAATTTGCAATTACCATTGGCAAAATTAATGGAATGGCTTCAGAATATTTCTTTGAAAAAAACATTTCTAAAACAAATCCACCAATTAATAGATATATTAAACTGCTCGCTATCAACCAGAGAAAATTTATTTTGAAAACTCTCGAAGGAATTCTATCGAGATTTGCAAAACCTTTAAATAAAGATGTACACAGGGAACGAGAAAAAACTGAAATTGGCGTTGTGAAAAAATTAATCAACGAATAGTTCGCTACTTCAATTTCTCTGGCAAAGTATTGAATGAGTAAGACATTGGATTGATAACCAATCATTCCTGTAACTCTACCAATGTAAACTTTGAAACCGTATTCTTTAGTCTCTTTGATTATTTCATTAAGGTGTATCTTAAAATTTCTCAATGATGGTCTTGAGATAATTATTGTAACGATCGTCGAAATAAAAAACGATAAAACATAAAGAAGAGAAGTTGTATTTAAATTGAAGTAACTCATCAGGTAAGCAATACCAACAAAAACAAAATAGAGTAATCTGGGAAGTAAAGTGTAAAGAGAGAGTTTTAAAACTTCATTACTTCCCTGAAAAACAAGCTGTATTAAAAATTGGAAGGGAAAAGCAAGCGAGGGGATTAATCCAATTAATATTAAAAATTTTACATTTGACTTAAATAAATCATCAACAAAAAAAGATATGACTAAGAGAACAAAAATATAAGCCAGTGAAATTATTGTCCCAAGTATGTATAGTGTTCCAATTAACTCTCTTTCTTTTTTGTAATCTTTTTCGATTGCAATTAATCGTGAGCCAGCTGCAAAAAATCCAAACTCAAAAATTAAGGCAGCAAATGTCAGAATTTGAATGTAGAAATTTAATGTCCCGAATTCCGATTTAGTTAGAAGACGTGTGTTTACAATCGTAAATAAGACTCCAAAGAACATTGCTCCTATTTGTGAAAAATAAAGAGCAATTGTTTGTTTAGCTGTCCTGGTTAAGTTGAATAAATTTAGTTTTGAAAGATAATCCATCAGCTTATTAACTTTCCTTCAAACCAGTAATCATACCACATAAAGAGATTAAGTAAATTCCAGGTATTCTGGACAAAATCATATCTATTTGAAAGTGGAGAATTAAGCAAAAAGTTTATGAAATCTTTATTGAACAAACCGAGTTGATGAATTTTTGAATTAAGCAAATAATTTTTAGTAAAATCAGATAGTTCATTCTTCAGCCAGTAGTTCATAGGTGCAGCAAATCCTTGTTTCTTCCTGTAGATAATTTCATTCGGGATTAAACCTTCTACTGCTTTTTTAAGGATGTATTTAGTTGTGTTGTTTTTTACTTTAATCCTTGAATTAATTTTGAAAGAGTATTCAACCAGACGATAGTCGAGGAAAGGTACACGAGCCTCAACTGAAGTTGCCATTGCCATCTTATCGACTCTCATCAAGAGTAATTCGGGCAAACGATTTTTGAATTCGAGATAAATAAACTTTCGTAATAGATCATCTATTCTACTTTTTTGATTGTAACTATTATAAATCTCCTGAATCTTTAGATAAGAATTATTCAGATTATTAATTAAAAGTTTTGATTTATGTTCTTCCGTAAAATTTATTGCACCTCCCCAATAAATTTCCTGACGATCCTTAATTCTTCTGATATAATCAATTTCAAGTAACTTCCCTTCTTCGCTCCATAATTTTTTGACTAATTGATAAAAAAGATTATTCAATGATTGGGGAAATCTTTTGAAAAGATACTTGTTAAGATTAGCAATTTTAAGATGTCTTAATAGCCAGGGATAACCTGCAAATTCTTCATCACTTCCTTCACCGACTTGAACCACGATTGTTCCATTTTCTCTTGCAAGCTTTGAAACAAAATAAAGTGGAATACAAACTGGATCGGCAAGTGGTTCATCCTGGTGATATACGAGTTCTGGAAAAAACTCTAGTGCATCTTTTGCATCGATTTGAATTTCGTGATGATTTGCCTTGAAGATTTCAGCTACTTTTCGTGCGTATTCAAATTCGTTATTGTAAGGAAAATCTTTGAAACCAATTGAGAAAGTATCAACCGGTCTATCCATCAATTCTGCCATCAATGCAACATTTGTAGAGGAATCAATTCCACCACTCAGAAAAACTCCGAATGGAACATCACTTATCATTCTATCTTTAATTGATTGTCGAAGGAGACGAATAATATTCTCTTTAATTTGATTTTCATCTGATTCAAGAATCTCATTTTCTGAATTTAGAACATCGTAATACTCTTCAATTTTCAAATCACCGTTTTCATTTAATATTAAGCGATGACCTGCCGGGAGCTTTTTGATTCCTTCAAACATTGTTTCTGGAGAAGGTGGAATTAAAAATGTTAGATAATGAGAAAGTGAATTTAGATTTAATTCTTTTTTTACTTCAGGATGTTTGAGTATCGATTTTATTTCTGAAGCAAAAATGAATTTCCCATTTTGAAAAGTATAATAAAATGGCTTTTTACCTATTCTATCTCTGCAGGCAATAAATAATTTTTTTCTTGCATCCCAGATTGCAATTGAAAACATTCCATTCAATTTGTGAATAAAATCAATTCCATATTCTTCATAAGCATAGATAATTGTTTCTGTATCGCTTTTTGTTCGGTACTGGTAACCTTTTCTTTCAAGTTCTTTTCTAACCTCAAGGTGATTATAAATTTCACCATTGAAGACAATCCAGATCGATTTATCATTACTTGACATTGGTTGATTTGCAGCAGGAGATAAATCAATGATGGCGAGTCGCCTGAAACCAAATCCGATTTTCCGATTTTCGTTAATAAAAATTCCTTCAGCATCAGGTCCACGATGCTTCATTTCATCTCTCATTTGAATGAGAGTTTTCTCATCTACTATTGAGTTATCAAACGAAATTATTCCGCAAATTCCACACATACAGATTTCAAAATTGTTTTTTAATTAAATTAAATTAAGAAAAATATGACTTGTTTACTCAAATTGATTAAATTATAATTGTGCCCAAATTTAGATACAAATTATTTTCGTAATGAATTAAATCAGGAAAAATTATGGAACTCAAAAAAAGACCAAGCTGGGATGAATACTTTTTAAAACTTGCAATGCTCGCTTCAGAAAGGTCAACCTGTCCAAGAATGCATGTTGGATGTGTTTTAGTTAAAGATAAATATGTTCTTGCAACTGGATACAATGGTTCTCTTCCGGGTCAGCCACATTGTGATGATGTTGGATGTTTAATTGTTGATAATCATTGTGTTAGAACTAATCATGCCGAAATAAATGCTCTTGTGCAAGCATCACTCCATGGTGTAAGTGTAAAAGGTGCAACTGCGTATGTAACAAATATGCCCTGTACTACCTGTGCAAAAGCATTAATTGCTGCTGGAATAGTAAGAGTTGTTGTTTTCTCAGAGTATCATGATTCACTCGGAGTTCAATTCTTTAAAGATTCTGGAGTGATTATTGACAGGTTACCAATGCCAGAAAAAGTCATTAACTACGACCTTGAGAATTATTCCTCTGCCAGAAAGATTGAGAAATAATCCTATAAACTTGAAGTTTAGAGATAAAACAATCCTGAGAAAATCCAGAAAGCAATACCTGCCAATTAAATATTTGTTTGATTACTCAAATATTCATTTCATTAAAGATTTCTGAAATATTTTTTCGGTAATCACTTCCATTTTCATTTATTAAAAAGGCAAATTTCTTCCTGTTTACTCCTTGTAACTAATTTATTAATTAAATAATTTGATATTGAACTCAAGAGAGTTCAGAGAGTAAACAAACAATAACCAAAAAAGAGGTGTTTTATGTTTACAAAAAAATTCTGGTTAACCTTTGTTGTAATTTTTGTGGTTTTAGAAGCCACAAACTTTTTCTTCTACGGATTTTTGCTTGATCCACTCTGGAAAGATCCAGAAGTCGCAAAAGCTTTTCGCCCTGAAGAAGAATATTCTTCAAAAATGTGGATGGGCTATATCCTTGATATAATCTGGAGTTTCTTCTTCACATTCTTCTTCGCAAAGGGTTATGAAAATAGGGGGCTCTGGGAAGGTGTTAGGTTTGGTGTTTATATTGGTTTATTTTATTTCCTTGTTGGACAATACACGAATTATATTTTCTCGCCCATCCCGTATAAAGTAACTCTTTATCTATTCCTTTGCGGATTTGCCCAGGCTGTAATACTTGGAATTTTAGCTGCTCTCTTGTATAAACCGAAGCAGGTTGAGCAAGCCTGATTAATTCTGAAATTAATTTAAAAGCCTCTCTGTTTTTCGGAGAGGCTTTTTCATAAATAATTGTAGAAAATCTTCTTTATGTTAATTTTGAATTATGAAAAAGATGAAGAAAAAATTTTTTAATGATGAATTTGTTAGAGGATTAATTGTCTTAATTACGATTTTTATAATTGCACTTTTCTTCCCGAGGAGTGAAACAATTGATAAGGAAGTCAGAATAGGGGATATATGGACATCAAAAGATTTAATAGCTCAATTCTCTTTTCCAGTCTTAAAATATCCTGATGAATATGAACGAGATGTTCAGGATGCACAGAAATCTGTTCTTCCAATTTTTGAATTGAATGATACCAGTTCTTCCTTTGCTCTTAATTCGATTGGAGTTTTTACTGATAAATTCAAAAAGGATAGTAGAGATTTTGTTGAAGGTAAAATCTCAATTGATTCAATCTTAAATCTTTATTCATTGGATATAAAACCAGTAGAAGCTCAGGAGTTGTTACTCCATTTAGATGATAATTTTTTTAATGAGCTGAAATTAATTCTGAAAAATCTGGTTGAATATATTTATTCTACGGGTTATCTGAATTTATCGAAAGAGGAAATTGATAGAGATTCAATTTTTGTTCGAATAAGAAAAGTAGAAGAAAAACATTCGAAAGATATTTTCTTCGATAAGAATGATATTGAGAGTATCTTAATTGAGAGCATTGAAAAAATTGAAGATAGAAAAGCCATTGTTGTTCCGTTAATAAAAGTTTTTTTCAAAGATTTTGTTAAACCGAATTTAATATATAATGAAAGAGATACATTTCTCGCGAAAGAAGAAGCAAAAAATAGAGTATCTAAAAATGTCGGGATTGTTCTGGAAAATGAAAGAATTGTTGCCAAACATCAGAAGATTACAGAAGATATTAAACGAAAAATTGATTCCTATAGAAGGATAAAGTTCGAAAAGGGAGAACGTTTTGATACAATCTTACAATTCTTTGGTAAGTTTTTACACATAACAGTTCTTCTCCTTATCCTTGGAATTTACATTTTTCTATTTCGAAAGAAAGTTTATTCAAATACAAGCAAAATTCTGATACTGTCAATTATATTGATATTGATTTCTTTCTTTGCTTATATCTCTTCAAGAATTGAAATTGATTTGCCCGTTGAGTATTTGATTTTTATTCCCACTGCCTCAATGCTGGTTACCATTATATTCGACTCGAGACTCGGTTTTTATGTGACAGTGGTTGCTTCGTTAATTATTGGCGGAATTCGTGGAAATGATTATACAATTGCAACAGCAAACATTGTGGCTGGTGCATTAGCTGTGTATTCAGTAAGAGATATTAAAAATCGTTCTCAAATATTCAGGTCTTTACTCTTTATTCTTCTCGGATATTTTACAACAATTGTTGCTTTTGGTCTGGAAAGATTCTCTTCTTTTACTGAAATAAGCAACGAAGTAATTTTCGCTCTTGCTAATTCAATTATTTCTCCAGTCTTAACTTATGGACTTCTGATTTTCTTTGAAAGAATTTTCAATGTAACGACTGATTTAACTCTCATTGAACTTGCAGATTTTAATCATCCATTACTTCAAGAACTGAGATTGAAGGCACCAGGTACTTTTCATCATTCAGTTAATATGAGCATTTTATCTGAAAGTGCAGCAAAAGCAATTGGTGCAAATACAATTCTTACTAAAGTTGGTGCATTATATCATGATGTTGGAAAAATTGTTGAACCAAACTATTTCATTGAAAATATTCGAGACGAAAGAAGCGAACACGAAGACCTCGATCCAGAACATTCAGCTCAAATTATTTTAAATCATGTTGAAGAAGGAATTGATATTGCCAGAAAATATAATTTACCTGAAGAGATAATTGATTTTATTCCTATGCACCATGGAACGACTCAGGTTCAATATTTTCTTACCATTGCCAAAAAGTTAAAAAAGAAAATTGATGAAGATAAATTTCGTTATCCTGGACCAAAACCAAAATCAAAAGAGACGGCAATTGTTATGCTTGCTGATGCTGTTGAATCGATGAGTCGAAATCTTGAAGTTGTGAACGAAGAAGTTTTATCAGAATTGATTGATGAAGTAATTAGAAAGAGATTTTTCGAAGGTCAGCTCGATGATTCAAATTTAACTCTTAAAGATTTGACTAAAATCAAAGAGAGCTTTGTTAATACTTTGCTTGGATTTTATCACCAGAGAATAGAATATCCTGAAAATTAATTAATGGCAATGGAACTTTTACAAAAATTATTGAATGAATTTCTTATATATCTCAAATCAATTCGTGGTTATTCACAAAACACTGTCGAATCTTACAGAATTGATCTTGAGCGATTCTTAAATTTTCTCGTCAGTAAAGATATTGATGATTTTAATGATGTTAACAAGATGATTTTGAGTAATTATTTTTCCACACTGGATGCAATTGGTCTTTCAACTAAATCAATTGCTAGAAATTATTCATCAATCAAAAGTTTTTTTAGATACCTTTATTCAAACGATTATATTGAAAATAATCCAGCATTAAAGTTTAAAGGACCAAAAATAGCTGTAAGACCACCGGAAGTTCTTTCTCTTTCTGAAATTAATAAAATACTTGATCAACCAAATCCAAAAACGCTTCTCGGCTTGAGGGATAAAGCAATGCTCGAATTTGCTTATGCAACTGGAGTGAGAGTTTCCGAATTGATTAATCTAAAGATTAATGATTTATTCCTTAATGAAGAAGTTGTGAGAGTTTTTGGAAAAGGTTCAAAAGAGCGACTTATTCCAATTGGGTCACATGCGATTTACTGGATTGATCAATATCTGATACATGTTAGACCAGTTCTTGCAAAGAAAATATTGTCAGGCAATTTTCTGTTTTTGAATTGTCGTGGAACTAAATTGAGTCGAATGGGATTTTTCAAAATCTTAAGACAATATGTGAAAGATGCACAAATTGATAAAAATGTTCATCCACACACAATCAGGCATTCATTTGCGACACATTTACTTGAAAGAGGAGCTGACATTCGAGTTGTTCAGGAGTTACTCGGACATACGAAAATTTCAACGACACAAATCTATACTCATATAGATAGAACAATGTTGAGAGAAGTTTTAGTCAAATTTCATCCAAGAAGTAGAACTAATTAAAATATTTATATGGCGAATTTAAATGTTAATCCAAAACTAATATTATTCTTAATGTTCATTCCATTATTTTTGATTTCCATTACAATTCATGAGCTTGCCCATGCTTATTGTGCCTTTAAACTCGGTGATGATACTGCAAAGCGAGCTGGAAGACTCACACTTAATCCATTTAAACATCTTGATTTAATAGGTTCAGTTTTGATACCAATTGCGTCCTTTGCATCGGGTATTGCTTTGATTGGCTGGGCAAAACCTGTTCCGGTCAATCCACAAAATTTTCATAATAGAAGATTGAGTGATGGTATCGTTTCATTTGTTGGTCCTTTTTCAAATTTAATTTTTGCGATTGTCATTCTGATTATTGGTCTGGTTACTCCAGATGTAGTTCTTTTTAATTTGAACGAACGAGAAATTTTATTATCAACTATTTTGAAGTATGGAATTTATCTCAACGTATTTTTATTCTTCTTTAATTTATTACCAATTCCACCACTCGATGGTGTTCACATTTTACATTCGATTTTTTATACGCCATTTACAGAAAGACTTGTGAATTTTGGTTTTGCTGGTTCAATTGTATTGATTTTCTTTTTATATAGTCCCTTGTGGAAATATTTTAATCATCTCATCAATTTCATTGCTGGAATATTTTTAGAACCACTTAATTAAGAGATGACAAAAGAGATAATCAAATTATTATATAAAAATAGGTATAAGATATTAATTACCTCTCAAGTTATTTTTTTGGTTATCTACATATTTGTCCTTCAAGATTATATACTGAAGTTGGCTGAGAATTTAAATGACGAAATGGATGTTTATTATTATAAAAGTATTTTTAATTATTTACCTGCTTCAATATTGATTTCATTTGCTGCTTTGTTTGTTTTGATTTCACTAAGACATAAGATTTTAAATCTATTTCAAAAGCTGGATGAAAGATGGTTAATAACTTGTTTAATGGTCTTTCTGTTTTTAGTTCAGGTTTTCATTTTAATTTTTATAAAAACCCAGCCCTACTCCGACAGTAAAAAATATTTAGAACTCGCTGATAGGTTATTTACAACAGGTTCATATATTAATGAATATGGTAATAAAACAGCTTTTTATCCAGTTGGATTGCCAGCTTTACTTTGTTTTCTGAAGATTATTTTTGGTGATATGTTAATGGCTGGTAGAATCTTTAATATTATTTTTTCATTGGCTACAATGTTTTTCATATACAAAGTTTTCAGACAATTTCTAAAGAAAAATGAGTTGTATTTATTCCTTACAGTATTTTTTCTCTTTCCAAATAATTTTTTCGCAGTAAATCCAATTTTGACGGAACAAGTATTTTCATTTTTGTTATGGGCATTTATTTATTTGTTTTTTAGAAAGGAAAAATTTTTACCATTTGTTGGTGGGATAATCCTGGGCTTGATGTTGTATTTCAGATCATATTCTTTCTTGATTTTATTAGTTATCTTTTTCTATTCTTTTAAGATGGGACTATCAAAGAAATATTTTAGAAACATATTGGTTATGACTGTAGTGATGGTTATGGTGGCAATGCCATGGTTTGTAAGAAATTATTTGACATTTAATTCAATAGTTCCAATGACAACAAATGGTGGTTTCAATTTTTTGATGGGAAATCATAAAGCATCTTACGGTAATATAAATTTTGATTTTCATTACAACATAGATAATTCAAACGAAGCTGAAGAAAGTTATAGAACTTATGTAGCCGGATTGAAAGAAATATTTACTAATCCAATTAGATTGATTTATCTCCTTCCACTTAAATTAATTCATACATACAAGCGAGGGGATGTTTACTTGACATGGTCATTGAAAAAAACAGAAAATTCACTTAATCCTCTACTGATATCTTTTTTCTTTTATTTGACGAATCTTACATTTTATTTCGTTCTGTTTGTCGGAATATTAAAATTATTTCTAATTAAAAATTTTTCTATGCCTCAAAAATTCTTTCTTTATCTGATAATGTCGTTTCTAATTATTTGTTTAATTTATGTAGGCAATGAAAGATATATATTACCCGTTTTATCTATTCATTTTTATTTCTTTTCTTTAAATGTAAATGAAAACACTTAAAACATTAAGACCATTATATTTTTATTTTTTATCAGTTTTATTACAACTAACAGTCTTTTTAATCTATCAAGTTTTCCCGATTAATTTAAATGAAGATCCCTGGTTTGAGTTATTTGCAAAAAAATTAGTCTATCATGGTGGTGAACCGATTATCTGGTCATCAAGTGGTGACTTAATAACCAACTCACCATTACAAATGGGTGAGTATTATAACTGGAGACCAATCGGATATAGTTTATTCCTTTCCATAATTTTTTTGGTTACTTCAAGTAATTTATTCTTGATAAGAACTTTAGCTCAGATCCTAATCTACTCATTCATACCTGTTATTTTCTTTCAGATATGTAAAGAATATTTTGCAAAAAACTCAGAACCTGAGTTTAAATCAAGCATCTGTACACTAATTTTTATTTTTAATCCTTCATTCCTTGTTGGACCTTTGCAATCTCTCGATACATGGTTTAAAACACTATTTGTTATGATTACTTTCTTATTAATACTGAAGAATGATAAGAATACTCTTTTACTTTTGATTCTTTCTCTAACGGCAATCTATTTAATTACACCAATTGGATTTGTTTCGATTATGTTGTTTCTATTATTTATTTCAGTAATTAAAATTTTCCCGTGGAAGAAATTTTTATATCTATCTTTAATCATGACTGCTATAATTTTATTGAATGGATTTAGAAATTATGCTGCTTTTGGGAAATTTGATGTGACAAATTCAAGCTCTGGTTATAACTTATGGCTTGGAAATAATGAAAAGACTTTAGACTTTTTGAAAAAACATCTTGGGGATGGTTCTACAATTGAAGATAAGATACTTCCTCATTTCAATCAGAAATTCAAATTTGTTGCAGATTTTTCGGAATACGAGAAAAATAAGTTTTTCACTGAACAAGCACTGAATTTTATTCTTAAAAATCCTTTAATTACACTTGAATCAATTTTTTGGAAAGGAATTGGTTTCTGGTCTCCTTTAAGAGTTAGAACAAATCATTATTCTGAATCTTCTATTAAAACTGTTTTGTCTTTTATTTATCAAGCACCATTGATTTTAGCTTTCTTTATATCGTTTCTTTTGTTTCTTATAAGGAAAGAGTGGAGATATGATCGATTAAAATTAGTGTTTATGTCTTTTGCAATTTTCTGGTTTTTACCCTATTTGATCTTTTTTACAATGGCAAGATATCGAACACCAATTGAATTTATATTGATTATATTTTTTGTAGAAATTTTATATACGCTGACAGCTAAATTTAGACGAGTAAGCTAAGATTTTAATTATTCATTCCTGCTAACTATTTACTGTAAATTATCAATTGAAATTTTAATGAAACTATTATCTCTGGTATTAACTTAATTCTCTATTAATATAATCTGAAAAATCCATTTTAACTTTCTCATACTTCTCATTAAAGAGAGTGGATGAAATTATAAAATCCGCAGTAGAGCGATTACAGGCAGTAGGTATATTATACAAAACAGCAATTCGAAGTAACGCTTTGACATCCACATCATGGGGCAGAGGCTGCATTGGATCCCAGAAGAAAATTAAAATATCAATTTCTTCATTTGCGATTAATGCACCCAGTTGTTGGTCTCCACCAAGAGGACCCGATTTAAGCTTTCTTATTTTTAATTCTTTGGTCTTTGCTGGTTCTTCTATTTCTAATTTTTTCTTTAGTGCTGTCTCAATCAATTTTCCAGTTGTTCCTGTACAGATTAATTGATGTTCAATGAGTATTTTCCAGTTCCATTCAATCCATTCGATAAGATCTTTTTTACAATTGTCGTGTGCAACAAGGGCAATTCTTTTTTGCTCTATCATTTTTAATCCATTTTAATTCACATTTAAATTTACCATAAAATGTAATTCTATGTTTTAACTTATCATTTACATATTTTTAAATGATGATTAATTCGATTTCAAGCTAAAAATGAGTGAACCAAATATCAACAGGAAGAAAATATATTTTAGAATTTTAGGTTATCTGAAACCATACTGGCGACATTTAATTGGCGTTCTGATTACATCAGTTTTTTTTACAGTTTTTAGTGGACTTTCAATTTATCTGACAATCCCACTTCTTGAAACTTTATTTCAAACAGAACTTCGTCAGGAACAAAATCTTTCACCAACAGCGGAATTGAGCCAGAAACTGGAAACTCAAGCTAAAAGTGGCGGTTTTCTGTCGGGTTTGAAAAGAGAGTTATCAGAGAATCTCTACTCATTTATTGATACACCTTCAAAACGACAATCGCTGCTCAGGATTTGTGGCTTAATTGTCCTGACTTTTTTTCTTAAAGGTTTATTCGGTTATGTCCAGTCTTATTTAATGGCTTACATTGAACAGGGATTTATTCGTGATTTAAGAAACGAAACTTATTCTCATCTGAATAAACTTTCGTTGAAATATTTTACGAATGAACGAATCGGGAATTTAATTTCCAGAATTACAAACGACATTACAATGATTAATACCGGGATCTCGGCGAGTTTTGTAACTCTTACTAAAGATCCATTACTTATCATCGTGTTTCTTCTACTCGCTCTTGCAATTAGCTGGCAATTGACATTGCTTTCACTCGTTGTTATGCCTTTTTCTCTTGTAATAATTAGCTGGCTTGGTGTGAAGCTTTACAAACAGAGTTATACACTTCAAGGAAAAATGGCGGATTTGACTTCTTTCCTTCAGGAAAAAATTTATGGGACAAAAATAGTTAAAGCTTTCAATATGGAAGCAAAAGAAAATGAAAATTTCTTCGAATTAACGAATCACTTTTTCAGAATTATTTTGAGAATTACAAGAATTAGAAATATCGCACCTCCAGTGACTGAATTCTTTAGTATACTTGCAGGTGTACTAATAATCTGGTATGGCGGAATTCAAGTGCTTGAATCTCATACGCTAAAGGCGAGTGAGTTTCTTGGATTCCTTTTTATCATCTTTCAGATTATGCCTCCAATAAAAGAATTGAGTAATGTTGCTAATAGAATTCAGGAATCTACTGCCGCCGCATCAAGAGTTTTTGAAATTATCGATGAACCAGTCACAATTAAAAATAAACCTAATGCAATTCCCTTTGAAACATTTACTGATAAAATAATTTTTGATCGAGTTTCGTTTCATTATGATGTAAATCATAAATACATTTTGAAAGATATTTCCTTCGAAGTCAAGAGAGGTGAAGTAGTTGCTCTTGTTGGTCCGAGTGGTGCAGGTAAAACAACTCTTGTGGATTTAATTCCGAGATTTTACGATGTAACTGAAGGAGCAATTTTTATTGATGGAATTGATATAAGAGATTATGAATTAAAATCTTTAAGGAATCATATTGGTATTGTAACTCAGGATCCAATTCTTTTTAATGATACCATTCGAAATAATATCAGTTATGGAATGGAAGATACCAGTTTTGAAGATATCGTTAGTGCAGCAAAAGCGGCTAATGCTCATGATTTTATTCTCGAATTGCCTCAAGGCTATGAAACAGTAATTGGTGAAAGAGGATTAAAACTTTCTGGTGGACAGAGACAGAGAATTTCAATTGCTCGAGCATTATTGAAAAATCCACCAATTATGATTCTGGATGAAGCAACTTCTGCTCTCGATAGTGAATCAGAAATTCTGGTACAGGGTGCAATTGAAAACTTAATGAAAGATAGAACTACTTTTGTGATTGCTCACCGATTGAGCACAGTTAGAAATGCTCACAAAGTTATTGTAATTGATGAAGGTAAAGTTGTTCAGATGGGAACCCACGCAGAATTAATTCAGGATACTGAAGGCTTATATTACAGACTATATACACTTCAATTTCGATTTAGCGAGGTAAATCAATGAAATCAAATAATGAAAGAGTAGTTGAGATATTGGACAGGACGGGATTTGTTTTTCTATTTATTTTCGCTGCAAGTCTCACTACTTCAATTTTTGTAAATCAGATTGGTTATTTTGGTGCGTTGTTAATTTTAATCGTTCGATTTCTTGTTCAAAAAAAAATTGAAAAAAGAAAAACAGGGCTTGAACTATTATTTATTCTATTAATTATTTCTGAACTGATATCGGCAGCACTTTCAGAATATCCAGCTCAAGCTTTTCATAATACATTCAAGCGAGCCATTCTTTTACCTGTTGTTTATATGCCTGTTTATTACATAAGAAATGATAAAAGATTTAAAAGAATTCTTTATGCTTTTCTTGTATTTGCTGTACTCGGAATGTTAGTTTATCTCTACTTTGCCTATCAGTATTATATTTATCAACTTTATTCAAAGGAAGCGAAAGGTCCGTCAATTTTTCAATATGTTATGACTGCTGGCGGATTGATGAGTGTTGTTACAATTATACTTGTGAGCTTTCTCTTTCTAAGAGAAAACAAACTTAGATATAAGATTATTCTTGTTCTCGCAATATTAATTTCTGTTGCCTCTTTAATTTCAAGCTATACAAGAGCTGCCTGGCTTGGAACAGTTGCGGGAGTTGTGGTTTTATTTCTTTTACATAAAAGATGGATTTTTATTGGAGCTATTGCAGTTCTGGGTGGTGTTTTCATCTCCCTGACTCAAACAACAAGTGAAATTTCCATTTTCGATATAGATAGAACTTTCAAAAAGATAAATGTAGAAAATGTTTACAATACAAAAGGTCGAGCTCACGGGATTATCAATATCGATGATGAATTTTATGTTGCCGATTACGAAGCGGGTATAACAAAATGGAAGTATGAAGATTCAACATTCAAACTCATAGACCAGATAAATACTCCATCACCGGCTAATGGTATCTTTAAAAGTGATTCACTGGTCTTTGTTCATCTATTTGATTCGAGAATTTTAATAATCAATCCTCTAAATGATAAAAATGAAATAGTTGCGTCAATCATTCCGCAAAATGTCGTCGGGACAGTTTTCATTCACAACAATTATATAATTCTCACAGAAGGTGAGTTCGGAATTTCAATCATTGATGTAAAAAATCCTTCACAACCTGTGTTCTTAAAATCATTTTCACTCTCAAATGAAAAACAAAAAATAGTTTTTACGAATGTGGTTGCCAGACAAAATGTTCTTTATGCTCTTGTGGATGATAAAAAATTTTTTGTTCTGGATTTTAAGGATCCATCTGATATAAAAATTATTCGGGAAATAAAAACTGAAGACAAACCAGCATCGATATACATCGAGGGTAATTATCTTGCAATAAGTGATGGAATCAAGGGATTAAAAATTTACGATATTTCAAAACCTGAAACTCCAAAATTGATTAGAGGAATAAGAACCAGAGTTATTCCGAACATTATAAAATTTGATAATGATGATATCATCTTTACAGATTTTGTTGGAAAGCTCTATTTAATCAATATTCATGGTAATGTATTTGAATTGCATGACTTTAAATCGAAAGTTTCCGGTCTCATTAAATACAACCAAAAATGGATTGCAACTTATTCATATCGAAGTAGACTCAGTTCAATTTATGATCCTTATCATCCAACTAACATCGAAAGGATGAATCAAATAAAAGTTGCATTTAAGATTTTTGCAGCTAATCCTGTCTTTGGTGTTGGCAATATTGATTTTAATGAAACATATAAAAAATATCGAGAGCCATTTGATAAGTTTACTTATGGTCACTTGCATAACAATTATACCCACATTCTTGCGACACTCGGATTGTTTGGTTTTCTAATTTTTATAATTCTTTTGATAAAGATTTTCTTCATTCACTGGCAGTCAATTAAATTGTCATCATCAAAAAACTTCTACAATGTTCTTGCGAAAGGATTAATGGCAGCATTTATAGGGATTTGTACAAGTGGACTCTTCGAATATAATTTCGGTGATCATGAGATTGCAACAATGCTCTGGTTTACTGTGGGGATGAGTCTAACTATTCAAAGATTGATGAAAGATTAATCGTTTCTTAATTTTAAATTGAATGAAAGGAGGACAGTTATGACAGAAAAAGAAAAAAATCTTTACGATGCTCTTTTCGTTCAACTAATTCTTCAATTTCAAACTTCAGCAATGGTTGGACTCGGGAAGTTACCAAATCCAATCACACAAAAAATTGAAAAAGATCTTGAAGCGGCAAAACTTTCCATCGATATGATCGATATGATTAAAGCAAAGACTAAAGGAAATCTTTCCGATGACGAAGAAAGATTAATTACTCAAATTAGTAAAGATTTAAAATTAAATTATGTTGATGAGCTTGATAAGGAACAAAAAGCTAAATCGGAAAAGAAAGAAGAGGTCAGCAGTTGAGAATTGGCATTATTGCAAATACTACCAAGTATGATATTTCCGATTATTTGATTGAATTTCTCTCTGAAAATTTAAATAAGAAGAGAAGAGAATTTTACTTAAGTAAATACACCTACAATTTCATAAGCTCACTTTTGAATAAAAGTCATCTCAGGAAATTTATTAAAGTTGTAGAGGAAGAGAGGTTTAAAGGTAAAATTGATGTTTTATTATCATTTGGTGGTGATGGTACAATGCTTTATTCGGCAAAGTTTGCTATTGATGCCGATGCAATCCTTGTAGGTATTAATTTCGGAAAGCTTGGATTTTTAGCTGATATAAATTATCAGGATTTGAACTCAGTGCTTGAAGAAATCGAAAGTAAAAATTTTAATATCGAGAAAAGAATTTTACTGGAAGGTCAAATCGTAAATGATAAATCGAAAAAGATGATTGCTGTTAATGACATTGTAATTGAAAAAGGAAGCTGGCCCAGAATTATTGAAATAGATACTTTCGTTGATAAAAAATATTTAACAACTTATCGTTCTGATGGATTAATTATCTCTACACCAACCGGGTCTACCGGTTATTCACTTTCTTCAGGTGGACCAATCCTTTTACCAGAAATGGATTCAATTATTTTGAGTCCTATTTGCCCGCATACTTTAACAGTTAGACCTATTGTAATTCCGGGAAATTCAATAATTGAAATTGAGGCTCGTTCAGGTTATGAAACTGTAACTATAAACAAGGATGGTCAACAGATTTATAAAATTAAACCACCTGTAAAATTATTAGTTAAAAAGTCCAGCAAACATCTGAAAATATTTAAACGATTCAATAAAGATTATTTTCAAACTCTTCGTGAGAAATTGATGTGGGGAGTTGATATTCGAGAACACTCACAAAATAGTGGAGAAAGAAATGAAAAATTTTAATAAACTTTTTTTCTTGATAAGTGTTTTTTTAATTATCAATATTATAAATGGACAGGAGAAAATTAATTTGAACAAGCTGGTAATCGACGAAAAAACAAATAAACCAATGTTAATTGGCATTTGCAGTCGAGAAAATTTTTCTAAAGATACAACCTTTTCGTGGTGGTTTGAATCAGAGTATGATTATTATCAACCTGAGGACTCAATTATTCAATTAATCAATCTCGATTCGGTTAAAATTGTGTGTGTGATGGGTACATGGTGCAGCGATAGTCGAAGAGAAGTTCCTCACTTCTATAAAATTCTTGATCTCTTAAAATTTGATGAAACGAATTTAAAAATGTATTGTGTGGATCGAAAAAAACAAGCTGAAGGATATGATATCGATCAATATGTAATTGAAAGAGTCCCAACATTTATTTTTTATAAAAACGATTCTGAAATTGGAAGAATAATTGAAACACCGCAGGAAACACTTGAAAGAGATATGTTGAAAATAATTCAGAGTAATCAGGAAAAATAATTGTTTTATTGTAAGTAGTGGGGAAATTCCTCTATAGAATATTTGCTTAAAAATATTTTTTTCAACTCATCCGCTTTGTCTTTTCTGTTATGATTAGTTTCATAATTAATTCGTAAGATTAACATTTCTTTTATTATTTCATTCAATTCATATTTTGTCTGGAAATTTTGTGTTGGAAATCTGACATCATACATATCATTTTTTTGTTCAACATAAGTACCAAGTTGAACTAATTTAAATGTAAGTCCATAGGGGATGAGTTCAAAATTTTCTGGAATTTTTATTTCGCCCTTAAAAATCTTCAAACCCATTTCTATTGTGAAATAATACTGACCATCTGCAAAATTTATATCAGTGGATTGATTTTCATCAAGAATAATTTTTTTACCTTTACCATAAATCTTGTTTGTTTGATTTATATACCATTTCGTATTAATCAGTGGATAAGTCAGCATTACAATATCGGGCTTGAATCCCTCAACTAACTGGAAATAGAGCGATAACGAATGAAGCATTGAACTGCTATTTACTAATCTCGATTCGGGTTCGAGATTTTTTGTAATGTTCTTAAAGTAATCTTCGTTCATGAAATTCTCACTCTGGTCGACTCGATTGAAATTGAAAATAAATTGAAGAGTGATCAAAACAGAGAACAAAACAATCAAAAGATTTTTTACGCTTCTTTTTTCTGACAGTTTAATTATCAAATAAAATCCTGAAGTTATAATTATAGAAATGACGAAGTAAGCTGGAATATAGTATGAATCTATGTCTGATATACCATAAAGTGATGGTAATAAAACAAAAAGAAATAAACTTATAAAGAAAAAATAAAAGATTTTTCTATGTAAGAAATAAAGACCGATAAAGCCAGGTATTGCAAATAAAATGTTCAAATTAAATTCTGAAGAATTAAAATCGAGTTTATCGAAATGAAAAATTAACGATGAGAAAAAGAAATAAATGTTATTGAAAAAATCTTCTATGGATTTCAAAAATAACTGTTGATAAATTTTACCAGTTATATGCTCGAATGTCTCAATAATATTTCGGGGATGACCAAATCCTACAATTATATCCATTGAACCGCGAATGAAAATGTAAGAGTAAAAAATAATAGCCACCAGAGAACTTAAAATTAATAGACTAAGCAGGCGAGTTAATTTTTGTGGATTGTAATTCAAAAAATAAATATAGAGTAAGGGAATAATAACAATTGAACTGGCAAGATGATTTGTTAATATCAGACCAAAAATTATAAAAACAATTAGCCAGATTTTGTTATGAGAATAGGCAGACAATGAAAAATTCTTCTCAATTGAAAATGCTTTCAAACTATAAAAAGTGAGTGCACTGATTAAGAGAATATTCAAAGAATATACTTCATAATTAGTTGATTGAGACCAGAACGTTTTACTAAACGCAAAAACCAGTCCGCCAAGTAAAATTAAAATTATTTTTTCAGTCTCAGTTAATTTTCTCTGGACAAACAAATTATAATGAGAGATATTATTCGAATCCAATTCGTCTATCAGAATTTTAAGAGTTTTTAATAAAAAGAAAAGAGCAATTGCTGAATAAATTGATGAAAGGATATTGAGTTTCTCGATTACTCTCAATGGTAACGGCAGGTGGGAAAAAATAAATCCAATAATTGTAAATAATGGATAACCCGGTGGATGGGGAATTCCTAAGAAATAAGAAGTGGCAGCTAATTGACCATTATCCAGTGATATCGTACTCTTACTTACAGTTAATGTGTAAAGAAGAAAGACAATTATAACGGTGATTATTTCATAGTTTAGGGTGAAAAATTTTTTCATCTTTTAATGAACTCAGTTTGTGATAATTTAATGTATAACATCGAAGGAAAAGTAATCATGCAATATTTGAAAGAAATTTCTGGTTTGAATATCGATATTGAATTGTTTCTCTCAAAATTTGATGTTCCGGTTTTTCTAATGATGGATCTTCTTCAACGAGTTTAAAGGTAAAGTTCCGGATTTGTTCAATTAACTCCTGATCTCCAAAGATGTCAACAAATTTGAATTCGGGTACTCCACTTTGTTTTGTTCCCAGGATATCTCCAGGTCCTCGAAGTTTGAAATCAATCTCAGCAATCTTGAAACCATCAGAGAATTTTTTCATTGCTTTTAATCTTTCCCTGGCGATTCCTTTCTGAGAATTTAATTCAAATAGATTTCTTACTGGTTTGTTTTCATCTATTTCCAGTTCCGATACAAGTATGCAATACGATTGCTTATCGCTTCTCCCGACTCTTCCTCTTAATTGATGTAATTGAGAAAGTCCGAATCTTTGAGCTTCTTCAATCACCATGACAGTAGCGTTTGGATTGTCAATTCCCACTTCAATTACAGATGTGGCTACGAGAATTTGTATTTCACCTTTTGTAAATCGATTCATAATCTCTTCTTTTTCTTCTGATGATAATTTACCATGAAGCATTCCAACATTTAAATCGGGGAAGACTTCCTTTTTTAATCTCTCGTAATTTGAAATTACATCTTCCAGGTCCATTTTTTCTGATTCTTCTATGAGTGGATAAATAATATAAGCCTGATTTCCTTTCTGTATTTCTTTTCGAATAAATTCATATAAACTTCCTCTTTTGTCGGGAGTAATTATATGTGTTTTAATTGGCTTTCGGTTGGCAGGCATCGTTTTGATTATAGAAATATCTAAATCAGAGTAAATTGTTAAAGCGAGAGTTCGAGGGATGGGTGTAGCAGTCATTACAAGTAAATGAGGATTTCTACCTTTCACTTTTAATTTAGCTCTTTGGACAACACCAAAACGATGTTGCTCATCAATTATAACATAGCCAAGATTTTTGAACTGAACATCCTCTTCAATTAAAGCATGTGTTCCAATTAGAATATCCATTTCACCAGTTTCTGCCATTTCAAGATATTTTTTTCTGACAGAATTTGGAGTGCTGCTTGTCAATAGTCCAGTATTTACAGGAGTATCTTTGAGAAGTTTTGTAAAATAATCATAATGTTGAAATGCGAGAATTTCTGTTGGTGCCATAAGTGCAACCTGAAAGCCATTATCAACAGAAATTAGAGCTGTAATCAGGGCAACTAAAGTTTTACCACTTCCTACATCTCCTTGCAATAATCTATTCATCGGGTATCCACTCTTGAAATCATTATAAATTTCGCGAATGACTTTTTTCTGATCCTCCGTTAATTCAAAAGGCAATTTGTCTTCAATAAAGTTACGAGCTCTTTCTCCAACTTTTGTATAGCGAATACTCTCATCAAGTTTTTTCACTGACATACGATTTAATGCTGCCAGTAATTGATAGTAGAAGATTTCTTCAAACTTCATCCTGTACTGAGCTTTTTTTAATGTGTCCTGACTTTCGGGTTGATGGAGATTTTTAACTGTTCGAATCAAGCTCATCAATCCAAATTTTTTTAGAATGTAATCCGGCAAAGTTTCGCGAACACTTGAAAGATATTTGCCAAGAGCATTTTGAATAATTTTTCTTAATGTGTGAGAACCAAAAGATTTAGTTTTTGCCTGGGAGATTCCTCTTAGTGAATATTGTGGAACAATTCGACCGGTATTCTGAAAATCAAATTCTTCTTCATCTTTGATTATATCAAATGTTGGATGAATTAGTACAGGGGAGTTATCTGTTCCTCTTTGAATTTTTCCAGAAAATGCAACAATCAGTTCGGGAGTAAAAACTTTCTGAAAATAATTTATTCCCTCAAAAAATATGATTTTAAGATATCCAGTTTTATCAAAAAGAATTATTTCCAGAAATTGACGACGTAAAGTTTGTACTTTTTTTACAGATTTAATTTTACCAATAAAAGTTACCTCTTCATTAAAGCCAGATGCAACCAGAGAATATGCCTGAGAAATTTGAAGTACAGTTGTTCTGTCATAATATCTGTATGGAAAGTAAAAGATTAAATCTTCAATTGTGTGAATACCAAGAGAATTGAGAACCTTTTCTCGAGCTTCTCCAACACCCTTAATATATTTCAGGTCAGGTAATTTTTCTTTTGGAATTGAAAGCATAAAAAGTCGTAACGAATTTTTACAAAGTTAAAAGATTACGAATTGAAAATTTAATTTTTTAGTGGTTCTGAAGTTAATCTTAAAAACTTTAGAACAATTTAGCTTTTTTCCATGGCTAACATAAATTTTCCCGGTTTCAATCAGAAATCCCTTACTTGACAAATTCCCGACTAATTATTAAAATACCATACAGATGTATGGTATTATTTTCGGTATTCGATTAAACCATCCCCACTCAGTTTAAAATGTGACTGAGGTGGCGAGAGCATAAATTTTTTATCCCGAGCCTGAGGTTTTTTCACTTTATGAATATTAAACCTGGTGGTAACTTAGCGTTATGAATATTCTCCAGATCAAACCTGAAAGAAAATATGTTGATTACAAAGTAAACGAAGATTATGTGACAGTTATTTGAAAGATGAATTAAAAAAATCTCTAATGGAAGAGGGTGCCTGGAAAAATTTTGAGAATTTAATCATAGCCCCGAGTTTAAGCTCGGAGCTATGTTGGTTTCATTTCAATATAAATTCAATTCTGTTGATGTCGCCGTCGATCAAATTATTTGGTGTGATGTTGAAAATCTTGCACAGCAATGGGTAAATATCTACATTCCAGAGTGTGCCTGTTTTATAACCAGACTTGAAAGCGGGACCTTTTGCAATGAAAATTCCGTGCATATCAGTATGATCTTTCTCAAATCCATGATCACCTTTAAGTGTATAAGTTCTTGGTCGCTTGAAATAATCATTTGTAACGAGTTGCCATCCAATATCTGCAATTGCTATGATTGGAAGAATAAATGGATTTTTTGAAAAGTGATAGTACCCAGGAATGTTTTCTTTTGTGTAAACACGAAAATGATTTTCATTCTTTTTTAGAATCTGATAGACTTCATCGATTTTATCCTGTGGTGGTTCAATCATAATTGATGTTCCCATTCCATAAAATTTACAGTTATAACTTTTTAGAAATTCTTCAATGTTGACAATTCTTTTTTCGCTTATTTCTGTCATTCCATGGTCGGATACAATAATGATATTGACTTTATCTTTCATATTAATCTTTTCGAGTTTATCGATTAAAAGTCCAAGTATACTATCAACTAATGCAATTGCAGTATTTGTTTCGGGAGCCTCGGGACCGAAGCTATGTCCTTTTGAATCCGGTTCTTCAAAATACAGAGTAATGAATTGTGGTCTTTCATTCTCAGGGAGTTGAAGCCATTTTATCACACCATCAACTCGATCGATAAAAGAAATTTTTGAATCGTAATGATAAAAATAAGTTGGTTTTTTGTAGTCAATGTTTTGTTCGGACCCAACCCAGAAAAAGCTGGCTGTTTTTATGTTATGTCGATTTGCTGTTTCCCAGAACGCTTCACCTTTGTACCATTTACTTTCGCGAGTTGAAATAGTATCGCCAATACGATATGTTTCACCAGTAAAAATGTTTGTAAAAGTATTAAAAATGATCCCGTGACTTTCTGGATACATTCCTGTTACTATAGAGTAATGATTTGGAAAAGTTTTTGTAGGAAAAGATGGTCTGAGAGAAAGAGCATGGACACCTTCTTCTTTAAGTTTGTTAAGATTTGGAGTAATACCACGATAGATATAATCCCATCTAAAACCATCCATTGAGATTAGTATTACATAAGGTTTATCGTTACCATAAATTGTAGAAGCAAAAATTATAATTGTTATGATTAATAAAATTTGTTTGGTCAGTATTCTCATTTTTAGCCTCGTCTAATTTTATGCAATTTGATAAAGATTGAGGAAAATTGCACCTAAGGTTACTGGAAGAATATAAATGATGAATCACTTTTTTAAGTTTTCGATTTACTTGGTCGTGAGATTACAACACTTGTAAATGAGCCAAAGCAACCTGGTGAATACGAAGTTGAATTTTCCGCCAAAGGCGGATCCACCTCTGGCGGAGATGCAAGTAAATATGAATTAAGTTCTGGAGTTTATTTGTATCAACTAAAGTCTGGTTCATATACTGCCACAAAGAAGTTTGTCTATCTTAGATAGGTTAATTCAATTAAGGTTGAAAACATAGGCAAAATAAATTTCATCTGTAGAGACGCTAAAATGAGTGTCTCTACAAAAATTTTTCTTTCCGATTAAAATCTTAAATTAACTTTCACCAGATAACTAAACATCTTAAAACATTATGTCAGACTTTACTATTTCTCCGCATTTGCGAATCGGCACTGCCGGTTGGTCTTATAAAGATTGGATTGGACCATTCTATCATCAACAACAATCAAGAGATTATGATTGGCTCGAATTTTACTCTCAATACTTTAATTGTGTTGAAGTCAATTCGACTTATTATACTTATGTTTCTCCATCAACTGTAAGAGGCTGGGTAAATAAAGTTTCTGATAAAGATGATTTTGTTTTTACAATCAAGATGCATCAGGATTTTACCCACAAAAGAAAATTCACAGATGAAAATATCAAAGCATTTACGAAAAATCTCGAAATACTTGCAAAGGCAAATAGACTTGCTGGAATTTTAATTCAATTTCCATATTCATTTGCTTTTAATAATGTTACAGCTGAATATGTTCAAAAATTGAGTGAGATATTTCAAGGATACAATAGATTTGTTGAAGTCCGCCATAAATCATGGAATAATTCTGAAGTGTATAAATTTTTTAATGAACTTGATCTTACATTTTGCACTATAGATCAACCACAGATTGGAGAAGCAATTCCATTTGAACCAATAATTACAAACGATAAAGCTTATTTGCGATTTCACGGCCGGAATAGGGAAGCCTGGTTGGGTTCTATAAAAAGTTTTGGTAAAGAAAAATCATCCGAAAATCCTGACGAAGCTTACAAACAACAGAGTCTGAGATATGATTATCTCTACTCTCCTGGAGAGCTTGTTGAAATCTCTCAAAAGATAAAAGAAGTTTATGATAAGGTAAAAGAAGTTTTTGTCATTATGAATAATCATCCACAGGGGAAAGGCGTAGCCAATGCGTTTGAATTAATGCATCTTCTCAAAAATCAGATGAAGATAAAAATTCCCGATACCATTTTGAAAGCATATCCAAGACTTGAGAGAATAGCAGAACGGGAGAGGTAATCTGAAAAAAATTAAATCACCAATAAAAAAATTAAATCGGAAGAGTTCTTTAATCATCCCTGAAATAAAAAGATTTGCTAATTCTTTTATTGTAAAAGAAATTGACCGATACCAGTCAGAGTGTAAATTTATCCAATTGCTTAAAAAATCCACCGGAGGTAAATATGGCAAAACGAATCACTGAAACACAAAAAAAGATTTTAGATTTCATTATAGATACAATTGTATCAAAACAAATTCCTCCAACGCTGGCAGAAATTGCTCGACATTTTGGATACAGAAATCGAGCAACGGTTCAACAACACCTTCGTGCACTCGAACAAAAAGGATACATCAAACGAAATCCAAAACTGGCTCGTGGAATTGAACTTACTATGTCAGATAAATTTTTTATACCACGACCAATCCTTGGAGAAGTTGCAGCTGGCAATCCACTGGTGATTTATCCTGATGCAATTGATACAGTAGAACTTCCATCAATTGTTCGTATGCCCAAAGATTCTTTCCTATTGAGAGTAAAAGGAGATAGTTTGAAAGATGCTTATATATTTGATGGAGATATAATTATTGTTAATCCGAATGCAACAATTACAGATGGACAGATTGTAGTTGCCATTCTTGAAGATTCGGCTGTTGTGAAAAGATATTTCCGCCAGAATGGAAGCATTATCCTGAAATCTGAAAATAAAGCTTACAAACCAATTGAGATTAAAGCTGATTATGATAAATTCAAAATTGTCGGTGCTGTTGTTGGTGTTTATAGAATGATGAAGAAAACCTGAACTTACTGTCAGTCTCAGCTTGACGAAGACTCACAGTGTGTTTTTTGTTATCCTTCGTCAAACTATGGATGACATTTCCTTGATCGAACTCATGAAAATATTTTTTGTTGATTGTCAGTCTGAGCTTGACGAAGACTGACAGGGAAGGTTTGAAGCTTGTAGTTTCTGATTAATTTTATTTTCTTAAATCAAAAAACATTAGTGCTTAATGCTGGTAAGGAAAATCAATTAAAGTTATTTTAGAATAAAAGTAAGAGGATAATCTAATGAGTCAAATAGAAGAGACCGTCTATTACAATTCACCAATTGGAGTAATAGAGATTACTGCTGATAAAAAAGGGATAAAACGAATAGATTTTATCAGAACGAAGAAGAGAATTAATTCATCTGATATATCAAATCAATATCTAAAGGATTGTTTAAGTCAAATTGATGAATACTTCAAAGGTCAAAGGAAATCTTTTAATGTAAGATTAAATCTGAACGGGACCGAATTTCAGAAAAAAGTCTGGCGTGAGTTGATAAAAATTCCATTTGGAAAAATTGTGAGTTACGGAGAGATTGCCCGAAGAATAAAAAACGAAAAAGGAGTTCGTGCAGTGGGACAGGCGATTGGCAGAAATCCAGTTTCGATTGTAGTTCCCTGTCATAGAGTTATTGGAAGTGATGGAAGTTTGACAGGTTATGCCAGTGGTTTGAGTCGCAAAGAGTGGCTTCTGAAACACGAAGGAATTAGGGCGAATAGATAGATATAGATATTGGATGAAAAAGAGGGAAAATTTAATTTAAGGGGACTCAGAGGATTAGATTTGTGAAAGATATATCATCGTGCTGAGTTAAGGTATGTAATTGTGCCTGATACATTGTTTAGTTTTTATAAAATTGATGATATCGTTGGAATTATTGTTGAGAGACAAATGAAAATTCTTTACAAGAAAAGTTTCCCTGTGGGGAGCAAATCACATCATAAAATATTAGAACTTCTACAATCAAATTAAATACCGGAATGAAAAATGAAGGCAGTTGAAGTTAATGAACTTGTTAAAATCTATAACTTAAATTCAAAACAGCAAATAATAGCTTTAGATCATATTTCGTTAGATGTACATTGTGGAAAAATTACAGCCATTCTGGGTCCAAATGGTGCCGGGAAGTCTACTCTTTTCAAGATACTTTTAAAGCTGATTAAGATTTCGTCTGGAGAAGTTAAACTCTTTGATAAGAACATTGATGAATTTTCTGATAGGAATATGATTGGTTATTTGCCTGAACTTTTTCAGCCGGATGTAAATTTTAAGGCTGAGGAGTTTCTTAGATACTTTGGTGAATTAAGTGGAATTGCAAAAAGTGAACTTAATGTAAGAATAGATGAGTTATTGGAAATTGTGGATTTGAAAGATGTTAGAAATCAAAAGATCAAAACCTTTTCTAAAGGAATGCTGCAAAGGTTGTTACTCGCCCAGGCAATGCTTCATCAACCGAAATTACTACTACTGGATGAACCGACCGATGGATTAGACCCAATTGGAAAAAAGCAGATTCGAAATCTTCTTGTAGAAATGAAGAAACAAGGTGTGGCTATAGTAATCAATTCTCATCTTCTTTCTGAAGTTGAACTGCTGGCTGACGAAATTATTATTCTTAAAAAAGGAAAAGTAGTAGCTCAAGGTAATTTAATGGAGCTTCTCCCGGAAACTCAAAGATTTGAAATTGTTGTTTCCGATGAACCACCTGCTGATCTGGGCATTAGCTTCAAGAAAAATGGAAATGAATTTTTGATAGATATTGAAAGCACAACAGAACTAAAAAGAATTATTACCGAAATGAACATTAGAAATATCAACATCCTATTGGTAAAGCCAATTAAAACTTCCCTTGAAGAAATTTTCTTTACTTACATAGGAGAAGACGAGCAATGATTAATTTAGCTTTTATCAAAAACAATGTTAAAAATTTGCTTAAAAGCTCGGGGATTGTGTTTGTTTCAGCATTTTTATTTTTTATCGTATTTCTCTGGGTCTTTAATTTGATATGAGCTATAAAAATGGTTCTATTGAGTATATAGAGTTTTTTATGAAGTTTGAAGCAGGTGAAATAAATACCTTTGGATATAATCTGCTCAGAGATGTGGTGATGATGTTAGGCTCAACGCTTTTGTTTTTATTGATACTTCAAAGTTCTACATTGTATCCCGATTTGATTAATGGCTCAATGGTAAAGTTGATCCTTTCAAGAAACATCAAACGAAGTGAATTGATTTGGTCATTCTATTTTAGTGAGCTAATTACTGTTTTTACGATTTTAATGATTTTTGGAACAAGCATTACTCTTGTTATACTAATTAAATCTGGTGGATATGTTACAATTTTCCCAATATATATTTGCACAATAGTGTTCTTAATTTTTGTGGCTTTATTTAGCATTATAACCCTTGTTTCAATAATAACTAAAAACACTTTGATAACTACTATTCTTGGCATCATCTCTTACTTTGTTCTAATACCATTCTTATTGTCTGATGTGCTGTCAACCATTCAGTTTTTGAAGTATATATTCCCTCCAGTTTTAATAGAAAGGGAACTACATTTGAAACAAGGAGGAGAATTCTTTTCTATTGCAATAGTTTCTCTGATTTATGCTTATCTATATGTAAAGTTAGCAATCTACTTGTTTGAAAAAATGGAAATTAATTAGTGACAAGTATGTGTTCAATGTTCTCAATCCAGACATTCAAAATTTTTCGAACCACGCATTGCCGTAAACGACAATGCTTTACAAAGAAAGGGGTCGTCCAGGAAGTGTCATGCCGAATCCTGTGCTGAATTTATTTCAGCATTATTTCGGCATCTAAATTTGTAATCATAAACCAAAAATAGACCCTGAAATAAATTCAGGGTGACAAAATAATACTTTTTAGTCAGCTCCTGAGCTGTCTCTGTTTAATTAATAAAAATATCTTAATGCATAATTACAGGTTAATACCCGAGATAACTAAAAACTTATCATAACAAATAAAATTTCATTTTACGCCATATGCTTTTTTTCCACTTAGACTTAGATGCATTTTTCATTTCAGTTGAAAGGATATTAGATCCTTCTCTCAACGGTAAGCCCGTAATTGTCGGTGGTGACCCAAAAGGGAGAGGTGTTGTTGCTGCCTGCTCTTACGAAGCAAGGGAATATGGACTTCACTCTGCAATGCCAATTAGAAAAGCTTATCAATTATGTCCCGATGGAATTTATATTCGTGGACACTATGAGGAATATGTTCGATTTTCAAGAGCAGTTAGAAAAATTTTAGAAAAGTATTTTCCACAAATAGAACAAGCATCAATAGATGAATTTTATCTTGACTTCACAGGTTGTGAAAGAATTCATGGTCATCCCTACTTTTTTGCTTCAAGAATTCAAACTGAGATTAAACATGAACTTGGACTGCCCTGTTCTATAGGTATTGCATCAAATAAATTTGTTGCAAAAGTTGCTTCTGATTACGCAAAACCTGAAGGAATAACATTTGTCATTCCGGGACAGGAGGCAGAATTTCTTTCTCCTTTGCCTGTTGAAGCAATGCCGGGAGTTGGTGAAGTAATGAAAGAAGAACTAAACGCACGAGGATTTTATACAATTGGTCAGATTGCACAAACACCGAAATCATATTTTACTTTTGTCTTCGGGAAATATGGCGAAGTTTTACACAATCACGCTTGTGGAATAGGCTCGACAGTTTTTGATATCAAATACGAACAAAAAAGTATAAGTCGAGAAACAACTTATCATACCGATACAACAGATATTGAATTTATTGAGAAGACTTTGTTTGAACTAGTGGAAGATGCAGGTAATGCTTTGCGTTCAGATAATTATATGACTGGAACAATCGGAATTAAATTACGATACTCAGATTTTGTAACCATCACACGGTCGAAGACAATCAAAGAACCAACGAATAATGATAAGGTAATCTATTCAATTGCAAAAGAACTTTTTCACAAAGCATATACGAGGAGAGTTTCAATAAGACTTGTGGGCATTCATCTTTCTGGTTTTGTCAATGCTGTGGAAGAATTTAGTCTTTTTCCATCCCGTGAAGAAAGAGAAAGACGAATTCTCAAAACAATTGATAAACTGAGATTAAAATTTGGTGAAGAGATAATTCGATATGGAGTGGCTTAGAAAAATTTTTTAGAATTAAAATTTTTGAAATGAAGTAAGTAAAAGACTTAAAACAGAAGCAATTATTTTTCAAAATAAAAATTGTTCAATATGTTTTAATTTTTTGATTTGTTCATAATTGAATTGTGAAAAATAATTTGAAAAAGTAAAGATTGATTGTTAATTTAAACTAAAAATAAAAAGGGAGGTTGTAACGAAAACGAAATTTTTCAGATTGCTCCTTTTAATTCTTCTGACTTTCAATCCTTCTTATCCACAAAATCCCGAATTGATAAATTTTACTCATAGAGAAAATAATATACATTCACTTGCAGGTGAAGGTGATTATTTCAGTATTTATCTCCGGGGAAAGCTGATAAAATTTGATAATATAAACCGGGTAGTTTACAACTCTTCAGAAAATAATGGTGGAATCCTTCCTGAAGAATTTATACTCTGGCAAAAATGTCCACTCTCTTCTAACTCAGATATGATAAATGAGTTTGATATGGCAGGGGTTACAACTATTCATCCTGAAATAGATGATATTTCAGGTGCAAAGGTGAAAACAATTCTTGCAAGTATATTTCAAACCGAAAGATATAATTGCAAATTTAATGCGGGTCAATTGTCCGGTGGAGTTGATCTTTACAAATTATCGACAATAAAATCTTCAGAAGAAAAGAAAATTATTTCGAGTAACTGGTGTTTTATTTGAACTTCTGAATTTACTCAGCCGGACTTTCTATGTAAAGTTATGGCTGATTATTTAAGAGATATGAAATTTTAATTATGATTAAAATTATTTATGAACACAATATTGATATCAACAAAACTATGGGGAGAATATGAATCAGTATCATACAAACAACAAACCTAACAGAAGAGACTTTCTTAGTTATATTTTGTCGATAAGCGGTTTGGGTTTTATAGCTTCTGTTCTTTACCCAATCTTAGCTTATCTGAAACCACCAAAACAATCTGAGGTTGAGGTTTCAAATGTTTTGGCTTGTAAGTTATCAGAATTGGAAAAAGAGACTCATAAAATTATTCGTTTCGGGAATAAACCGGTTATACTCATTCGAACAGCTGATGATAAACTTGTTACCTTCTCAGCAATCTGTACACATTTAGATTGTACTGTGCAATATAGAAAAGATTTTGGTACAATATGGTGTGCCTGTCATAATGGTAAATATGATCTCACCGGAAGAAATATTTCTGGTCCTCCGCCCAGACCGTTAGATCCTTACAAAGTGATTCTAAAAGGTGAAGATATTTACATTTCCAAAATAGCTTGAGGTATATAAATGGAAAAAATAATTAAAAGTATGTATTCCTGGATTGATGAAAGACTTCAATTGCAGGATCTGGTTAATTTTATGGGCAAAAAATATGTACCAATACATCGACATTCTGTCTGGTATTACTTTGGCGGGTTGTCATTATTTTTATTTATCGTACAGGTTGTAACTGGTATTCTGCTGTTGTTTTATTACAAAGGTAGCGCAGATCTTGCATTTGAAAGTGTTCAGTTTATAATGTCTAAAGTGCAATTTGGCTGGTTAATCAGGTCAATTCATGCATGGTCAGCGAACTTATTTATTTTTGCCATTTTCGTTCATATGTTTAGTGTTTACTTTGAGAAAGCGTACCGCAAACCAAGAGAACTGACCTGGGTAACAGGAATGATTATGTTTTTTCTTGCATTAGGATTTGGTTTCAGTGGTTATCTTTTACCGTGGAATGAATTGGCTTTCTTCGCAACAAAAGTTGGGTCTGATATTGCAGGTGCTATTCCTATAATTGGAGAACCAATTAAAATTTTTATTCGTGGTGGTGAAGATGTTACCGGGGCAACTCTTTCAAGATTATTTGGATTTCATGTCGCCCTCTTACCTGGCATCTTTACAATGGTTTTATTGATTCATCTTATCTTAATACAAAGACAGGGAATTAGTGAACCAATGCATCTGGAAAGATTTGAAGGTAAGGAAATTAAGAAGATGCCTTTTTTCCCGAACTTTTTATTAAGAGATATATTGTTTTGGCTTCTTGTATTAAATCTTTTGGCCATACTTGCAGTGTTCTTTCCACCTGAATTAGGAAAAAAGGCGGATCCTTTTGCTCCCGCTCCTGCCGGCATAAAACCAGAATGGTATTTTCTGTTCATGTTTCAAACCTTGAAATATCTCCCTGCAAATATTCTTTTTATTGAAGGTGAAGTTGTTGGTATAATGCTTTTTGGACTTGCAGGAATTTTATGGCTTTTGGTTCCTTTCCTGGATAAAAAAAGTTCAAGAGGTGAAGAAAATGTTCTTATAAACTACATCGGAATTTTTGTAGTTGTGTTCATAATAGTTTTAACAATTCTGGGATGGTTATCATGAAAAATCTAATATTTCTATTTTTAATAACTTCAGTAATTACGGTGCAATCGCAAAATGTCACTCGAGAAGACAAGTGTTTTACCTGTCATGAGATGTTAGGCGATAAACCTGCAGATTTATTTAAGAATGATGTTCACCACCTGAAAGGTATTTCCTGTTCAGCATGTCATGGAGGTGATAATACCTCTGATGATATAGAAGTAGCAATGAATCGGAAGAAAGGTTTTACTGGAGTTCCAAAGGGAGATGAAATTTCAGAAAAATGTATTGCCTGTCATGCAAATCAGAATAAGATGAAATCATTTGGTTCAAACCTTCCAACAAATCAATATCAAAATATAAAATCAAGCGTGCACTGGAGATTGGCATTAAGTGGAAAAGAACATATCGTGCAATGTACAACATGTCATAACGCTCACGGAATTGTTTCAGTTAAAAATCCCAGGTCGCCTGTTTATCCATTAAATATTCCCAGAACATGTTCGAAGTGTCATAGCAACGAAGTTTTTATGAGGTCATTCAATCCTTCTCTCCCTGTTGATCAATATCAAAAATATAAAACCAGTCAGCATGGAATTTTGAATTCTAAGGGTGATAGTAAAGTTGCCCAATGTGCAAGTTGTCATGGCAGTCATAATATTTTGCCAGTGAAAGATGTAAATTCCAAAGTTTATCCACTAAACATTCCGGCGACTTGTTCTAAATGTCATAGTGATGTGAAGTATATGAAGAATTACAAAATTCCAACGGATCAATACACAAAATTTGCAAGTAGTGTTCATGGTAAGGCATTGTTAGAAAAGAAAGATATAAATGCACCAGCCTGCAATGATTGTCATGGAAATCATGGTGCTGTTCCTCCAGGAGTTGAATCAATATCAAAGGTATGTGGAAGCTGTCATGCATTGAATGCTGAATTATTTTCCAGTAGTCCTCATAAAAAAGTATTTGATGAAAAAAATTATCCTGAATGTGAGACTTGCCATAGTAATCACGATATAATTGAACCAACTATTAAGATGCTGGGAGTTACTCAAGAGGCTGTTTGTTCTAAATGCCATAAGGAAACCGAAAACAAAAAAGGCTTTTTAATAGCCAGACAAATGAGAGAACTTTTAGAAAGATTAGAAGCTGAAGAAAAGAATGCAATTAAACTGGTCAATGAAGCTGAACAAAAAGGAATGGAAATAAGTGAAACTAAATTTAAACTGAAGGATATACGACAGGCTCGTCTTGAAACAAGAACAATAGTTCATTCATTTGATTTAGAAAAATTCAAAGAGGTGGCTGAAGCTAAAGGATTAGCTACTACAAAAATAGTTATCGAAGAAGCTAAAGCCGCTATTGATGATTTCTATTTCCGTAGATATGGTTTGATTGTATTCATCTTCATTAATAGTCTTCTCGCAATTAGTATTTTCCTCTATATTAAAAAACTGGAAAAGAAATAGAGTAATATTTAAGAACTTCGTTTTTGCTGACCTTGAGGATTTTAGTTTATCCTCAAGGTCATTTTTTATTAAAATTATCCCAATGAACCAATTAGTGATTTTATACATTCTAATCTTGCAAAAAAGAAAAAAGATAAGAACAAATAAGTTGATTCGAATGTAATGAAAAAAATTAGTTTAGTTGAGTAACAAAATTAAAATAAAATTCATCCCGCTTTAGCGGGATTTTTTCGGCAAGCGTGACCATTCATGGTCACGCAAATTCAGGTGGATTAACAAATGTCAGTTATAAAAAATATGGTGCTGAAAAAAAACAATTATCGCCTTGTCGAAGGCATTGCCATAAATGGCAATGCTTATCGAATAAAGCATCATAAATGATGCTGAATTCATTCCGATTAAAAAAATTTTCGAGGAATGTAACCGTTTAAGAAAAAATAAAAAGGGGTAAAAAAGGTAAGTGATTGTTTTAATGAAATATTTAAATTCCGATTAGCTTTTAATAAGAAAGGTTTGTAATAAAAGCATAATTAATTAAACCAGGAGGTAAATCAATGGGCAAAGTTTATCACCGATTGTTTTATCACATCGTATGGACAACAAAAAATAAACAACCATTAATCTCGGAAAAAGTAGAAAGATTCTTGTTCAGGTTTTTAGAAAATAAAGCAAAAAGATTTGGTTGCTTTATACACAAATGCAATGGTACAGAAGATCATATCCATTTAGCTATTAGCATTCCACCAGCTGCAAGAATTAGTGATATAGTCGGAAAATTAAAAGGAGGCTCATCATACTTCTTAAATAAAGAATTGCAAATAACGGATAATTTTCAATGGCAAGAAGGATATGGAATATTTTCATTCGCTGAAACAAATTTACCAGCTGTTGTAAAATACATAGAAGATCAAAAAGAACATCATAAGAATAATACAACAAGAAAAAAACTTGAGATAACATATGGGGATGATTCTGAACATAGATGTTATTGAGATGATTTTAAGAAAGAATATTATGTTGCATTATAATAATGATGAGCGGAAAATTTTGAAACTGTACATAAACTTTAATGCTGTTATCTTACTCGAAAATTATGATTAGATAAAATTTATCCCGCTTTAGCGGGATTTTTTCGGCAAGCGTGACCATTCATGGTCACGCAAATTCAGGTGGATTAGCAAATGTCAGTTATAAAAAATGTGGTGCTGGATTTGTGATACTTTGTGGTTATTTTTTTTCACCACGAAGGACACAAAGTACATCACGAAGTGTCTCAAAGATTTTACTTTGTGTTCCTTTGTGCAAACCTTTGTGTTCCTTTGTGGTTAATTTTTTTTCACCACGAAGGACACAAAGTACATCACAAAGGGATTCGCAAAGGAACAAGGTTCGTTGTTATTAATTTTTAAGCATTTTTGTTTTTCATAGATTATACAACAGGTTGTCACCTTTTGTCAATAAATAAAACAAAAATTAATGGGGAGGTGAGGTCAATGATAATCACTAATCAAGAAATTAAGCTTCCAAAACCAGAATTTTCTGGGATGATGTCACTGGAAGAGTCCTTATATAAAAGAAGAACTATAAGAGATTACAAAAATGAACCATTGACTTTACAGGAAGTCTCACAATTGTTATGGTCAATTCAGGGAATAACGGACTTAGATTGGGGATTACGAACAACACCATCTGCCGGGGCTTTATATCCTCTTGAGATTTATATAGTTGTTGGTAATATCAAAAACTTAGACCCGGGGATATATAAATATCATCCGCAGAAACATTCTCTTATAAAAACTTTGGACGGTGACAAACGAAAAGAATTATATACTGCAGCATTACAACAGGAATCAATAATTCAAGCGCCTGTTAATTTTGTAATTGCAGCTATATTTCAGAAAACATCAATTAAATACGGGAGTCGAGCGGAGAGATATGTCTGGCTTGAAGCTGGTCATGCAGCACAGAATTTACTTTTACAAGCAACAGCTCTTAATTTAGGTGCTGTCCCAATAGGTGCATTTTATGACAATGAAGTAAAAGAGACTCTTCGATTACAAAAAGAAGAAGAACCACTTTATATAATTCCGACTGGTAGAAAATGAAAGTGGATTTCTAAATTTCATTTATTAAGAATTGAATGAAAAGCATTCTTCCCGGAATTTATTTTATATCAATGTCTTTCAAGTTTTTAAATGTTTATTAAATTGAATTTAACAAAATAGAAAGTTCGTCGTAGAAGGTGTTGTTATGAAACAAGAGTCAAAAGAGCAACGAGTATTTGAAACAATCAAAAGAGACTTAACTGAGGAAGATTTATTCAGAAAGTTGCGACTGGAAATTCAGAGTATTCGTGAATTTTATCTTGATGCGGAGCAACAGGTAAAATTAAAGAAGATGAATCGATTGAGAAGATTTTTCTACATCAACTGGTGGGTGTTGAAAGGAATGTTTTTCAAATTAAATCCGTTGAGAAGAATTTTGCTTCTTATTGCTTTTCTGATTCCTTTTACATCAGTCTCCCAGGAAATTGGTAATGAAACAAAGTTTATAATAAATAACGAACTCATAACAACTGTACTTATTCTTTTTGTTTTGATGCTGGAATTAAAGGATAAACTGCTTGCCCATGAAGAATTAAATGCTGCAAGAAAAGTTCAACTGGCACTTCAACCAGTCTCAGAGCCCGAGATTAGTGGGTGGGATGTTTTTCTCTTTACAAGACCTTCAAATAATGTTGGTGGCGATTTAATAGATTTTATGAAAACTGGAGATAATCCACTTTATGGAATTACAATTGCTGATATAGCAGGGAAAGGATTGAAATCAGCTCTACTTGCTGCAAAACTTCAAACACTAATTCATATTTCTGCTAATGGTAATGACAAACTTGAAGAAAAAATATTCCGATTGAACCAGTTCTTTTATAAAGAATCGTTGAGAAGTTTATTTGCCACATTGATTTTCATTCAGATTAGGCCGGATGATTCGAAAATCCAGTTTGTAAATGCAGGACATCTTCCACCAATTATCATTAAAAAAAATTCTGAGGGGTTAAGTGAATTAATCGAAACTCAAAAAGGTGATACAGCAATCGGATTGATGGAAAAAAATAATTTCACTCTAAATGAAATTGAACTCGCCACAAATGAAATATTCATTGCATATTCTGATGGATTAGTTGAAGCTCGAAATGAATTCAATCAATTTTTTGGAATTGAAAGATTGAAAAAAATCTTAATGAAATATTCACACCTTGACTCGAAATCGCTGTGTTCAAGAATTTTAATTTCTCTTGAAAAATTTATGGGTGATGCAAAACAAAATGATGATATTTCAATTGTGATAATTAGAAAAATTTAAGTTATGCGGGAAATGTGTTTATTTCATTAACAACAGTCTTGTTGTTTCTTCTTTCAAAAGAGAAAAGTTTCTTTGTAAATAAAATTGTCTATCCCTTGATCTTTTTTGAGCAATTAACTCAATATAATTTTGTGTCTGTTGTGTTGTTAGTCCATAATAACTAAGTGCTGTTGTTAATGAAATGTATGATGGAATTTGCAATAGATTACCAATCTCAAAAAAATCCTCAAGTTTTAATTTCTGCCAGTTGAAGTAGGTGATGTACAAATTTCTTTTTAATCTGATTAATAATCCTTTTTTAGAATATCGTGAAGCTAAAATTTTAGCTGATGGTAAAGAAATATTCAGTAAGTTTGAAATATCTTCAATGTTTAAAAACTTTTTATCAGATTTTATTATTTCATTGAATTTCATAGTCAAAGATAGATAATTAACATTTTTGTTAACTTGTTATATTTAGACTTCAAACTCAAACTTAATATATATTAAATAACTTGCTCCAGGTTTATAGATTTATGAAACTGAAAAAAATTCTATTAATCTTTCTTGGCTTGATTTTTATGACGCTCGGGACAATCGGGATTTTTGTACCCGGTCTTCCTACCACAATTTTTATGATTCTTGCTGCTTATTGTTTTGTCAAAAGCTCTGAAAAACTTTATAAATGGGTGATTGAAAATAAATTTGTGGGAGATAAGGTCAAGCATTTTATGGAAACAAAATCAATCCCTTTAAGAGGCAAAATTCACTCAATCTCGGCAATGTGGATTATGGTTATTCTTTCACTCATATTCCTGAATGTGAGTCTAATTTTAAAATTAATAATTGCAACTGCAGCAATAGTCGGGACAATTGTTGTTCTTTCATATCCAACTGCTAAGGATGAATGACTAATCTTAAAGACAACAAAATTGAAGTATTACACAGACAATCAGGTAATTCTAATTAGTTGCATTTTTAAACAATTTTATCTTTCTATGTCAAAAATTTTATGAATAGAGAAAATAAAATCGTTTCTCTTCCACGAGCTTTATCAAAGTTAGGTTATTGTTCAAGAAAGCAAGCGATTTCGTTAATTCAGGAAGGTAGAGTTCTGGTTAATTCCACTCTCTGTAAGAATATCACAAAGAGAGTTGACCTTTCAAAAGATAAAATTGAAGTCGATGGGAAAATTCTTAAACCATCAGAGTTTATTTACATTGCTTTGAATAAACCACGAGGACTTATCACAACAGCAATGGATGAAAAAAATAGAGAGACTGTTTACAAATGCTTTGAGGGATTTAATCTTCCGTATATTTTCCCAGTTGGAAGATTGGATAAAGCAAGTGAAGGTTTACTTCTGTTCACCAATGATTCCAATTTTTCAAATTATATTCTTGATCCAGAAAATCACATTGAGAAAACTTATCATGTAAAAATTAATCAAAAGATTAATAATGATTTGCTGAACAGGATTTTGTCAGGCGTCAAAACAAAAGAAAGTGAGATACTTAAAGTCAGGGCAATTAAGATTTTACGAGAAGGTGAAAAAACGCACTGGCTCGAAATCATACTTGATGAAGGGAAAAACCGTCACATTAGAAAAATTTTTGAAGCTCTTGGTGTTGAAGTCTTAAGACTTATTCGTGTCTCAATCGGAAATTTGAAATTGGGTAATCTGCCGAAAGGTAAATTTAAATTTTTAACGCAAGATGAAGTTAAAAAAATATACCTGCGAAATTTTTAGTTTAAATTATTGAGAATGAATTCAGCTTGCACCAGAAATAGTTTATAAATTCAATCAGCTTTAAAATAGATTACTTATTATGTTCATCAATCTTCACACTCATTCAAATTATTCTTTTTTAAACGGTGCAATTAAAATCGAAGAGTTAGTTAAATACGCTAAAGATTTTAATATGCCTGCTATTGCTCTAACCGATACGAATGGAATGTATGGTTTGATTGATTTTGCCAAGCTCGCACACGACGAAGGAATTAAACCAATCCTTGGAACTTATGTAGATGACCCACAAAACCCGGAATTAAATACGATTTTACTTGCAAGAAATCGAGAAGGTTATTCAACACTCTGCAAAGTTATTACTCAAAGACAACTCAATGAAAATTTTTCTCTGCTTCAGGTGATTTCAGATTATTTACTCTCAAATCGGAAATCACTTTTTGTCATAACCTCATCTTTAGAGTTATTGAGAATGTTGAAATCTAAATTAGGTCAATTACATTATGACGATTTGTTTATCGAGATTTTTGCTGTGAAAAAGTCAGAACCTCGTTTCCAGAAAATCAAAAGAAAGGCAAAAGAACTTTTTGATTTCGCTCAGGAAAATCAAATACCAATTGTTGCAAGTAATCCAGTTTATTTTCCGAAGAAAGATGATTTTATTCTGCACAAAGTACTTGTTGCAATTAAATTCAATACAACACTTTCTCACATTGACTATTTAATCAATCAAAATCTGAATAATGAAATTTACCAGGAAAAATCTCATCATCTCGATCAACGAAAATCTAAAAACAAATTTTCGGCTTTGAATGATATCGGACAAAAAATCTTACAAACAATTGCAACTGAGGAAAATTATTTCAAATCATCTGATGAAATGATGAATCTATGGAAAGCTCTACCAGAGGCAATTGAAAATACCAGGCGAATCGCTGATGCGTGTAATGTTGACCTTGAACTTGGAAAATACAAACATCCAAAATTTCCATTACCGAAAGGAGAGACTTCTTTCTCTTATTTATGGAAGATTGCGTTTCGTGGACTTGAAGAGAAATACAAACCAATAACTCAACAGGCAATTAATCGACTGCAGGAAGAATTAAATGTAATTGAACAGCTTGGTTTTGCTGATTATTTTTTGATTGTCTGGGATATCGCTCAACAGGCGAAACGAATGAATATGATGATGCTTGGAAGAGGTTCGGCTGCTAATAGTATTGTCGCTTATTGTCTTGGTCTTACACAAATCGATCCACTAAAACATAATCTATACTTTGAGAGATTTCTAAATCTTGGTCGAGCATCTCCTCCTGATATTGACCTCGATTTTTCCTGGAAGGAAAGAGATGCTATAGTGAAATATGTTTTTGAAAAATATGGCGAAGATCGAGTTGCAATGATTTCAACAACTGTAACCTTCAGGGCTCGATCTGCTTTCAGAGAAGTAGCTAAAGTTTTTGGATTAAGCAATACAGAAATCTCAGAATACAGTCAATTCATTCCATGGACAAGTGCGGAGAATCTTCCAGTATTATCAGAAAAATTTCCAGAAGCAAAAAAGTTGAAGTTTGAAATTGAACCACTCAAAACTATTGTAAATCTTGCTCAAAAACTTGCTGGCTTCCCACATCATTTAAGTATTCACCCTGGAGGAATTGTAATATCTCCAGAACCAATCACAAATTTTACTGCCCTTGAATATGCTGAAAATAAAGGTCTCGGTTTAATCATCACACAGCCAGATATGTATCCAATCGAAGATTTAGGTCTGGTGAAAATTGATTTGCTTTCACAGAGGTCACTGGCGGTGGTTAAAGATACGATGAGAAAAATTACTGAGAATTAGTAAGCTATGTCTTTTAAATATGAAAAATGTTTTTAATAATCTTTTTTAATTGCCTTAATTCCACTTCTAAACGAAAAATAATTAACCAGAATCCCTGTGAGAAGAAGAGTCAAACTAATGAAAGTCAATTCGGGATTTGTGATTTTATTATCTCCAGAATTTTGACTGAAAATTTTATTCACTGGATTTAAAAACAACACAACTAAAATTACCAGATAAATTATATTAAATAAGAAAGCGATTGTGGCTCCCTGCGATGAAGCGATTTTAACAGGATTCTTTTCATTGAATGTGACAAAATAACTGCCGAACCAGAAGTTCAATGAAGATAAAGTCAGAGCTACATTAAAAATATTTATAAATGAATAGAATTTTAGAGTAAAAGGAATTGATGTTGTTTGATGAGAAAAAAGATTTAAAACTTCCGCAATTAAAAGTGTAAAAAGAAAATATGGAATGATTTTTATCATCAAAAATTTTTTTGGATGCAGGGGAGATGATTTGATTTTCCAGAATGAGTATGCCTCTAGACTTATTACAGGATAAATAAACCTCAATGTGATAGATGAAATTAAAAAGGAATTGAAAATAAATACAGAAAGATAAGTTACTGTTTTTAAAAATGGTAAAGTTGTAATTAAATCAACTTTTGCAATGCTCATAATAAAAATTAGAATGAGGAAAGTTATTACACCAAGATGAAGCCACTGAGATGGGTCACGAAAGAATTGATGAAATTCTTTTTTCAATAAAACCTCTGTTTGTGCATCGAAAATGGATTTTCTCCCGAAATCAAAAACACTGGTAGAAGTCGAAAATATTTTCTGGAATGATTTCCTGATTTCCTTTGTCGATTTTAAATCAAGTGAAATAAGAAATGATCTGTAGTAAAGTTTATTTCCAATTAATATTGACACAATCAATAGAAAAACAAAACTCAAATTAATGAGCAGAGCATATTTGAAGGAAAATGCAAAATCTGATTTTGTAAACCAGAAAAGCGATTCAGAAAACCAGTGATTTGGCAAAAACATCAATAAATCCGGATCAAGAAAACTAAAATTGAAATCCAGATGAGGATAGTATTTCATTACTTCATTAACTAAATCTTTTGGATTAATTGTTTTGAAAAATCCTATTAACGAACCAAGATAAATCATAACCACTGAAAAAATTGTCCATCGAATTCCGATTTTCCCTGCTAATTGAATAATAACAAGCAAAATCAATACACCAAGAAATGCTGAAGTAAAAACAAATGGTAGGAATAAAAACAAAATTGTAAAAGGGTAAAAGAACCAGCTTAACTTAAAATAGATTCCATATCCAATTAAGATTGCAGAACCAAATAAAAGAAATGTTGGTGAACTATAAAGTATGCTCTCGGTCATTTTCAGTAAAAACAATCTCTCAAATTCAATCGGACGAGTGATTAAATAATAAACTTCATCTGATTTAAACATTACCGAATAGGCTACAACAATATTTCCGGCACTAATTGAAAGAAAAAGAACAAAGAGTAAAATCGATGAAAATCGATGAAACAGAAATGTACCGATTTTAATTTCATCAATTACAAAATGAATTGTATTGTACGAAAAAATAAAAGTACCAATACCAAAAGCAATAAAAATTAAACTTGCAAGGAGAGAACGAATTAAGTTCTGGCGATTTGAAAAAATGATTCGATTGTAGTTTATGAAAATAAGTAGTTTATATTTTATTATATGAAAAATTTGATGCATACCATTAATTCAGGTTAATATTTAGTTACTCTCTTTTTTCGAGTTCTTTTTTTTCTTCTTTCATCAATTCTATAAACAAACTTTCAAGTCGCTTGTCGTTACTGTATTTGATTTCTTTCAACATTTTAGAATCACTTTCAAAAATTATGTTTCCATCTTTAATGATGGCAATTCGGTCACACAATTCTTCGGCAATTGAAAGCAGGTGAGTGGACATAAAAATCGCTGAACCTTCATTAGCTTTTTGTCTTAAAATTTTTTTGACAATGTTCGCACTGACCGGATCGAGTCCAACAATAGGTTCATCTATTACAATAACTTTAGGATTGTGAAGTAAAGCAGATGCGATTGCAATTCGCTGTCTCATTCCACGAGAAAATTCTTCAGTCAATTTGTAAATCCAGTTACCCAGTTCGAATAATTCAATCATCTCATCTATGCGATTTTTAAGTGTCGATTTATCCAGATTATATAATCCACCACTGAAATATAAATATTCAATTCCTGTAAGTTTATCGTACAGGAAAGGTTCATCGGGTACATATCCAATTAACATTTTCGCTTCAACAGGATTTTTCTGAATATCTATTCCATTGATGAAGATTTTGCCAGAGGTTGGAGAGTAAAGTCCAGTGATCATTTTTATTGTAGTTGTTTTTCCTGCACCATTTGGACCGAGAAAACCAAAAAATTCACCTGATTTAATTTCGAGATTGAGATTATTAACTGCCGTAAGCTCACCAAATTTTTTAGTTGCATTTTGAAATTTGATCATAATTCAACTTTAATTTTAGTTGATTATAATGATTTATAAGTGGAGTTTCAATTGGAGGTATGTCTATCTTTATGTTCAGAATTCTTATTGTTTAGATTTTTCTGGTTTGGTTAATGGATTTTATATTTTGACAATGAAGAAAGATAATTTTGTTCAAAAATTTAAATTGGTATATTTAAAAGAGAGGAGGGATTAAAAATGAGATTAATTTTTATTTTTCTAATCTTATTAAGCATAATTTTTACAAGTTGTAAAACGGACGAACCATTAAAATCACAGGATCAAAATCAAATTAAACCACCAGTACAAAAAGGGGAGATTGATCTTGTTGGTTTTAGTGATCAGTTAATAGAAGCAGTGGCTGTAAACCAGAAAGAACCCTGGAATATTTTGGTTTCAACAGGAAGCCCTGATAGGAGAGTTTTTGTAAGTAACGATTATGGAATTACCTGGTCGGTTAAGTTTGATTCTATAAGATCTATGTGTTTGTCCTGGGATAATCAAAAACCATCTATTGCTTATATAACAAGAAATAAAAAGATATCCTATGATTTACATGAAATACGACCCTTTATCTTTAAAACAAGTGATTATGGGAAAAATTGGTTTGGTGCAGATAGCGGTATACATTACTATATGGGAAGCCACTTTACTACGGTTACTACGGATTACTTTAATTCGGATTATGTTTATGCTGTAGGGACTGCAACTCCAAATATAATGCCTGGTGAAGGGGGATGGCAATTTTATATTTCAACTAATGGTGGAAAAACTTTTTCTAATTCAGTTGAACTATTTTTCTATTTTAATCTGGACATTTACTTAGTAAAAGATGTAGCAACTAGTAATTTAAAGAGTGGAGTAGTATATGTTACAATATGTAGAGATAGTCGAGATTATGAACTTGCCGTAAGCTCTGATTTTGGCAATACCTGGTTCTTAAAGGATGTGATAAATGGTTGGTATTCAGATGCGATTAAAGTATACAATGAAACAGTAGTCTTGACAGTAACGGATAGTTATTATCCTTTTAGATTTGAACATTTTGAAGTATCATCCAGGATTTTGATAAGCAAAGATGGTGGAATATCATTTACAATGATTGATAACAGTAAAGTTGATTATTCAAAAGTAAAAGATTTTCTAATTACACCTGAAGGATACATTATTTTCACTGGAGTATTACAATCTGATCCTACGAAAACCATGATATATATTTCTAAAGATGGTGGTAATACCTGGCAAACCTTAAGTTCTGATAGCGAAAGCAAAACATTTTTAAGTTATGATCCCAAAAACAAATTCTTGTACTTTGTAAAGGATAAAAAGAATAAAGGGCTCTACAGGATCAAATTAGATTAATCACAATACAAAAAATATTATTAAGGTACTGATTAAACAGTTTATAAAAGTCATTGCAAGAAGTGAAACGATAAAACAATCTTTCGAGCATTTGTAGAAAATGAGATAGCCTCGTTTCAGTGGGAGGGATAAAATTACTTTTTTGACAACCAAATTTTTAAAAACAATCAAAACCTATGAACTCTCCTAAAATATTTCAGCTTTTTCCTCCTATTCACAAAGCAGAAGATTTTGATATTTATGATTTTCAAAAAATCTTTAATGATGAAGAAACTAAGCGAATAATTCGTGAAGGACAAACTATTGGCTGTTTCTATATTGAGTCACCAGGAATGCGGTCACTTCTTAAAAAAATGAAATCGGATTCATTTGAAATGTTAACTGCTATTAGTTCAGTTATTCGTCCTGGTGTTGCTGAAAGCGGAATGATGGCTGAATTTATCGCTCGTCATCATGACCCATCTCGAAGAAAATATCTTGTTCCCGAACTTGAACCACTTCTTAAAGAAACTTATGGAGTAATGATTTATCAGGAAGATGTGATTAAGGTTGCTCATTATGTTGCTGGACTTTCACTCGAGGAAGCTGATTTATTGCGTCGTGCAATGAGTGGTAAAATGCGTTCTCACGAAGCAATGAGAAAATTAAAAGATAAGTTTTTTGATCATTGCTTAAAAAAATATTCTAAGGAAATAACAGAAGAACTCTGGCGTCAAATTGAATCATTTGCTGGCTATGCTTTTTGTAAAGCTCATAGTGCATCATTTGCTTTGCTTTCTTTTCAAAATGCTTATCTAAAAGCCCATTTTCCAGCCGAGTTTATGTCTTCAATCTTAACTAATCAAGGTGGATATTATTCTGCGGCTGTCTATGTCCAGGAAAGTAAGAGAATGGGACTTAAAATTTTACTCCCTGATGTTAATGAAAGTGAAATTGAATATACAGGAAAGGACAACTGGATTAGAATTGGCTTGATGGCAATTAAAAATCTATCTCATTCAACAATTGAGAAAATTGTCAGTGAAAGAAACAAAAATGGAAAATATAAGTCGCTTAGAGATTTTTTGAGGAGAACTGGAATCGGTTACGTTGAAACTAAAATTTTAATTCAGTGTGGTGCAATGGATTCACTGGGAAGTGTAATCCTTGATAATTTAGGTTCAATTACCAGTGATAACAATTTGTTATTAGCTGGACGCTTCTTAAATCAAAAAGTCAAAGACGAAAGGATTGATGAAAATTCTTCTGTGCTTTTAATCAGACCACTCTTAATGAGGTTACTCGATGTCGAACTTTATCATCGAAAAATCTCTCAAACAGATACATTAAATTTTTTTGAAGATGATGAACAATATCTCAAAGAATTAATAAAAACTATTAACTTGAATACCATCAGAAAATATTCAATTGCTCAAATCTGCAAAATTGAATATGAAACATTTGGTTATATGGTTAGTCGTCATCCACTTGAGTTTTATAATCAGTTTTTAAAAGATAAATCAATCACCACAGCTTGCGATTTACCAGATAATAAAGGAAAGAAAGTGAAAGCAGTTGGATGGCTGATGACTTCAAAAAGAATTCGGACTCGAAAGGGAGATATTATGAAATTCCTCTCCCTTGAAGATTTAAAAGGAACTTTCGAAGCTGTAATTTTTCCAAAAGAATATCAAAAATATGCACCGCTAACTCTATCTATGGGACCTTATTTGATTGAAGGAAATGTTGATAACGAATTAGGGGATACAATAGTTGTTAAATCTTTAATTGTATTATCAACTCGAATTGCATTGCGAACGCAACAGATTGATGATGCTGAAAATATTTTCATCAATACTGAAAAAACAATTGAGGATGAATTTAAATTAATTGAAGAAATTGCTGATGATATGGTTTATAAACAACTGATAAATTTTTAGACTAAAAAATTATTGAAATAAAATTTTTTGTTTGAACTTCGCAAATGTTAAGGAAGCCCGATCTCAAAAAAAAATTATAACTGAAATTTTCTTAAATTTGTGAAAGTAATTAAGGAATATCGTAGTAATGAATAAACTAACAATAGATCATCTTGAATTAAAAGGAAAAAAAGTTTTGATGCGAGTGGATTTTAATGTTCCACTTGATGAAAATCAGAATGTAACAGATGATACAAGAATTCGTGCTTCTCTTCCATCAATTCAAAAAGTTATTAATGATGGAGGAAGATTGATTTTAATGTCCCATCTTGGCAGACCAAAAGGCAAACCAAACTCTAAATATTCACTCAAGCCAGTTGCTGAAAGATTAAGTCAACTACTTGGTAAAGAAGTAAAATTCGCTCCAGATTGTGTTGGTGATGAAGTGAAAAAAATGGCTGAATCACTGCAAGATGGAGAAGTTTTATTATTAGAAAATTTGAGATTTCATGAAGAAGAAGAAAAGAACGATCCTGAATTTGCAAAGAAACTTGCTGAACTGGGAGATCTTTATATTAACGATGCATTTGGTAGTGCTCATAGAGCACATGCTTCAACTGAAAAAGTTACAAAATATTTCTCTCAAAATGCTGCTGGCTATTTAATGCAGAAAGAACTGGAATATCTTTCGAAAGCAGTGGGAAATCCTGAAAGACCATACACAGCAATTTTAGGTGGAGCGAAAATCTCTGGTAAGATTGATGTAATTCAGAATTTGATGAGTAAGGTTGATAATCTTTTGATTGGCGGTGGAATGGCTTTTACATTCTTCAAAGCAATGGGATTGGAAATAGGAAAATCTCTTCTTGAAGAAGATAGAATTGAAATGGCAAAAGAAATTCTTGAAAAAGCAAAAGCTCAAAATGTGAACCTTGTTCTTCCAGTTGATGTTGTTATTGCCGATTCTTTTAGTAATGATGCTAATTACGAGGTCGTTGATATTAATTCGATTAAACCAGATTGGATGGGATTGGATATTGGTCCAAAAACAGTGGAATTGTTTAAATCATATATTGAAAAATCCAGAACAGTTGTCTGGAATGGACCAATGGGAGTTTTCGAATTTGATAATTTTGCAAAAGGAACTTTTGAAATAGCCAGAGTCTTAGCCGAAGCAACTCAAAAAGGTGTAATAACGATTGTTGGTGGTGGTGATAGCGTCTCTGCTATTACCAAAGCAGGATTGGAAGACAGAATTTCTCATGTTTCTACTGGTGGTGGTGCTTCACTTGAATTTTTAGAAGGGAAAATTTTACCAGGAGTAGCAGCACTCAGTGATTTGAAATTATGAATCGGGGTTTTTATCACAGAAGCCACACCCACCTTAAAATACCCCTAAAGCCCAACATCCCCCTTCTATGTGGCTTCTGTGTTTTTTATATAGAAATTGGTTTTCTTAAAAAGACCTTCTCAATAAGAAAAAAATTGATAATTATTTAATTTATATCTACATTTCGTTAGAGTTGGTAGAATTAATCGATTGAAAAATAACTTTGATTACTTCAGAAGTAGAATATTAAATAATTCACACCAAAATATGAGGTTATTATGAATCAAATTAATTCTACATTTTCCCAGTCTGAAATTACCCCAGTATCAGTAGGTGATTGGGTTGTTACTTTTTTAATTACCGCAATCCCTGTTGTTAATATTATAATGTTATTGGTATGGGCATTTGGCAGCAGTACCCATCCAAGTAAAAAAACCTGGGCTCAGGCATATCTGATAATGATTGCCATAATTTTCCTATTATTCTTGATGTTCTCAAGTTTCTTTATAGGCTGCCTTGCATCTTTAGCAAATAATTAAAGAATTGATTCTAAATAATTTTTTTGACCGGATCCTGAATTACAGTTAAATATTATTTGGTTTAGGGATTTTACATATTTATTTCACTGTTCCCTTAAATGTAATCTTATGAAACTTAGAATATTTTTTATTAGATACTAAAAATTTATCATCCGGTTAAATGATTACAGTTCTTTTTTCTTACTTTTTATCATTTCACCAAAATTTAATTTTTAAATTTCTATATAATCATTTGCTAAAGAATTCTCTGTTAAGTAAGTTTGTATTGAAAAATTAGCCATTTCCAAACGGAAGTGGCTAATTTTTTTATAATTAGTCATCATTTTTATTTAAGTACTCAAAAACTAAAAGAGGCTCTTATGAACGATTATATTTATATGACTCGTGAAAGATTACTTGAAATTGAAAAAGAATTAAATGATTTAAAAATTCGTGGCAGAAAAGAAATTGCTCAAAAAATTGCTGATGCCCGAGCTCATGGTGATCTCTCCGAGAATGCAGAATATGATGCTGCAAAAGAAGAACAGGGATTGCTCGAACTCAGAATTGCCAAGTTAGAAAATATGCTGGCTCGTGCAAAAGTAATTGATACAAACTCAATTTCAACAGATGAAGTTCGTGTATTAACCAAAGTTAAAGTTAAAAATCTTAAGTCAAATAATATTCAAATTTATCATCTGGTGTCCCCGGAAGAGGCTGATTTTGAAAATGGAAAAATGTCAATCAATAGTCCGATTGGAAGACAACTACTTGGAAAGAGAGTTGGTGATATTGTGAGAGTAAATGTTCCAGCAGGTTTAATCGAATTAGAAATCCTGGAAATCTCCCGATAAAAATTATCTATGAAAATAATTCTAAAAATTCTCTTTGTTATTTTGATATTAACTGGTGAGGTTTACTTGGAACCGCAGGGTACAAAATCCCGAAACGATAATCTGAAAGATCAACTCGAACAAACAATTAAAGAATGCAAAGGTATCTTCAGTATTGCTTTTCGAGAAATTGGTAATAGTTCAAATGAATTAATTATCAATGGTGATGAAATTTTTCATGCAGCCAGTACGATGAAAACTCCAGTAATGGTTGAAGTCTTTCGTCAGGCTTCTCTGGGTAAATTCTCAATGAATGATTCAATTGTTGTAAAGAATGAATTCAAAAGTATTGTTGATGGCTCACCTTATTCTCTTGATGTTGAAGATGATGGTGATGATAAGATTTATTCGCAGATCGGTCAAAAAAGAAGAATATATGATTTAGTTTATGATATGATAACAGTCAGCAGTAACCTCGCAACTAATCTTTTGATTGAACTTGTGAGTCCCGAAGCAGTTACACAAACAATGAATAATTTTGGTTTGAATAATATTAAAGTTCTTCGAGGAGTCGAGGATTCGAAAGCGTTTAATCTCGGATTAAATAATACAGTTAATGCTGTTGATTTGATGAAACTGTATGAACTAATTGCTTCCAAAAGAATTCTATCTGAAAAAGATTGTGATGAAATAATTAAGATCCTTGAAGCTCAAAAATTCAATGATAAAATTCCTAAATATTTACCCGGAAATGTTAAGGTTGCTCACAAAACAGGAAGCATTTCCGGCGTTGAACACGATAGTGGAATTGTCTTTCTTCCTGATGGGAGAAAGTATGTTCTGGTAGTATTGTCAAAAGGATTGGAGAATTCAGAAAAGGGAAAGGAAGCAATAGGGAAAATTTCAAAACTCATTTACGATTTTATGATGAGTTAATATGAAAAAGAGAATTACATCATCAGTTATTCAAAAATGCCTGAAATTCATCAGAGAAAATGAACTTTTGAAAAATGGGGATTCGGTTGTCGTTGGTTTTAGTGGAGGACCCGATTCAACTTTTTTAATGATTTTGCTTCTAACAATTCAGAAGATTTTTAATCTGAAAATTTTTGCTGCTCACCTCAATCATAAATTAAGAGGAAAAGAATCTGATGCCGATGAAGAATTTGTAAAAGATTTCTGTAAAGCTCATAAAATTGAATGTTTGATTGAGAGTAGAGATATCAAAAAAATTGCCCAGGAAACTAAAAAGAGCATTGAAGAGGTTGCAAGGAACGAGAGATATAAGTTTTTCTCTGATGCTGTTCAAAAATTTCAAGCAAATAAAATTGCAACAGGTCACACATTAAATGATAACGCTGAGACAATGATTTTTAATTTTGTCAGGGGAAGTGGTGTTTCCGGGTTAAGAGGAATTCCTGTTAAAAGAGATAATATAATTCGTCCTTTACTTGGAGTTACAAAAGAAGAAATCATTAGTTTCCTGAAAACGGAAAAAATTCAGTTTAGAACTGATTCAACAAATGAGAATGAAGAATTCACAAGAAACTTCATTAGAAATAAAATCATTCCGCTTCTTCAGGAAATCAATCCAAATTTATTTGAAACTCTCTCTATTACTTCCCAGCTTTTAACATTACTTGAGAGATATATCCAGACCGAAGAAACAAAATTTGATAGACTTTTTGTCAGTAAGAAAACAGAAAAAGTTTTGAGAATAAAGATTGAGGATAATATAGACTATAGAAATTACTTAATGATGGATTTAATTCGTAAAAAAATTGAGTCTCAATTCAATATCCAGCTCAGCTTTGAAAAGACAAAAGAATTGATCAATCTTGTCAAGCTCGATAAAGGAACGATGATTCAGGTGAATGATAAGATATTTGCGATTCGAGAAACCAATACAATTTTAATTCTTCCTGAACAGGAATTTGAAGAGGTCAATATATCTGTCACTTATGAAACAAAACTTCAGAAATATTATGGAAGTTATTTTGAGTTTAAATTGAGCATTGCACCTGTTAAAGAAGCAAGAATTTCTGATAATCCAATGGTTGAGTTTTTTGATGCTGAGAAAGTTCGACATAAATTAATTTTAAGAAACTGGCGACAGGGTGATAAATTTGTCCCGCTTGGTATGAAGTATTCGAAAAAAGTAAGTGATATTTTGACAGATGCGAAAATCCCATCTATCTTTAAAAAACAAATTCTTGTTTTGTGCGATGGTCCAGAAATTATCTGGGTTGTGGGAGTAAGGTTGTCAGAAAAATATAAAGTAACTAAAGATACAAAGAAAGTTATTAAAGCGAGAATAAATTATGATTTCGAAATTTAACGCAGAAGAAATTACCGTAAATGGTGAAAAGTTTGAAATCTTGATTGACGAATCCACAATACAGAAAAGAGTAGCTGAACTTGGTGAACAAATCAGTAAAGATTATGAAGGTAAAGTACCGATTTTTATTGGTGTATTAAATGGCTCTGTTATTTTCTTTGCTGATTTAATCAGAAACATTTCAATCAATTGTGAAGTAGATTTTTTGAAATTATCAAGTTATGGCGATGCAAAAATTTCGAGTGGAAATGTGAGGCTAATTAAAGAATTGAATGCCGATATAAAAGATAGAGATGTGATTATAGTTGAAGATATTGTTGATACAGGACTTTCCATTGTGTATATGAAAAGTCTTCTTAAATCACAGAATCCAAATAGCGTAAAAGTTGTAACTTTGCTTCACAAATCAGAAGCAACAAAATATGATGTAAAACTTGATTATGTTGGATTTCAAATTCCGAATAAATTTGTTATCGGATATGGTCTCGACCATACTCAGAAGTACAGAAATTTGAGATCCATCTATGCATTAAAAAGTACTTAATCGGAGAAATTATGGAAGATAAAAATCAGAATAGACAGGACAATAGAAATAAAAAAGGTAAAGGCGACGAAAATTTTGAATGGTCGAAAATTTTGAGAATGGTTTTCGGCTGGGGTGGTGTAATTGTAGCAGCATTAATTGTTATGCAAATGTTCCGTGCTGGTGATATGGCTGAAGTCGAAGTGACTTTCAATGAATATCAAAGACTATTGAATGAAAACAAAATTGAAAGCGCCGTTATCAAAAAAGCTGAAATTAATAATTACTACTTTCATGGAAAGTTAAAAAATGAAGAATACTTAAATATTGCTCAGGGTAAGAAGATTAAAACAAAAAAATTTGTTGTCTTTCTACCAGAAGCAGGCTCACCTGAAAATATAAAATTATGGAACGAAAAAGGAATTAATTTCACCTTTGAAGAAAAAGATTCAGCCTGGTGGACAGCATTAATGACATTACTCCCGTGGCTTATAATTTTTGGTTTGTGGATATTTTTCATGAGAAGAATGCAAGGTGGTGCCGGCGGTACAAAAGGAATTTTCAACTTCGGGAAAAGTCGAGTCCGGATCTTTACTGAAAATCTTCCAAAAGTTACTTTCAAGGATGTTGCTGGCTGTGATGAAGCAAAACAAGAACTTCAGGAAATAATTGAATTCTTAAAAGAACCATCGAAATTCCAAAGACTTGGTGCAAGAATTCCAAGAGGTGTTTTACTTCTTGGACCTCCCGGAACAGGAAAAACACTTCTTGCTCGTGCAGTTGCCGGTGAAGCTGGCGTTCCTTTCCTTTCGATTTCGGGTGCTGAATTTGTTGAAATGTTTGTTGGTGTAGGTGCAAGCCGCGTTAGAGATTTGTTTGAACAAGGAAAAAAATATGCACCGTGTATAATCTTTATAGATGAAATTGATGCAGTTGGTCGTCAAAGAGGTGCAGGACTTGGCGGTGGACATGACGAACGAGAGCAAACATTAAATCAACTCTTAATTGAAATGGATGGATTTGAACCAAATAATGGAATTATAATTATCGCTGCAACCAATAGACCTGATATTTTAGATCCTGCTTTATTAAGACCGGGAAGATTTGATCGCCAGGTTGTCGTTGATAGACCTGATGTTAAAGGACGAGAAGGAATACTTAAAGTTCATACAAGGAAAATTCCTCTGGCTCCCGATGTTAATCTTTCTGTAATTGCAAAAGGTACACCAGGATTATCTGGAGCTGATCTTGCAAATCTTGTAAATGAAGCAACTCTCATTGCTGCTCGCAAAAATAAAAAGTATGTCGATATGGATGATTTTGAAGAAGCTAAAGATAAAGTAATGATGGGAATGGAACGAAAAAGTTTGATTATTTCCGAAAAAGAAAAAGAGATGACTGCTTATCATGAAAGTGGTCATGTCCTTGTTGCTAAAATGATTCCCGAGGCAGATCCTGTTCATAAAGTTACAATCATACCTCGTGGTAGAGCACTTGGCGTAACTACTTTTCTACCAATTGATGAAAAACATTCTTATTCAAAATCTTATTTACTTGCAATGATGACTTATGCTCTTGGTGGTCGTGCAGCTGAGTTAATCATCTTTAATGAACTAACCACAGGAGCTGGTAATGATATTGAAAGAGTTACTCAAATTGCTCGTAAGATGGTTTGTGAATGGGGAATGAGCGAAAAACTCGGTCCAATTGCTTATGGTAGTCGTGAAGAAGAATTATTCCTTGGAAGAGAAATTACCAGACATCAGGAAGTTAGTGAGAAAACTGCTCAGTTAATTGATGAGGAAGTTCAGAATATAGTTAATGGTTGTATGTCAAGAGCTGAAGAAATTTTACGCAATAACATTAATATTCTTCATAATCTGGCAAAAAATCTTCTTGAAAGAGAGATTCTTGATAATGAAGAAATTGATTTAATAATTCGAGGAGAGGAGTTGCCACCGATTAAAAAGAATAATCATAAAGAAGAAGAATTACCTGAACATGTGAAAAAATTATTGAAGCTTCGAAAAGGACAATCAGATGACGAATCAGAATCTTCGCAAACTCAGGATAGTGGAAATCCCGAAGGAAAATGATTTAGTGCTCCACGAAGCTGCAACCATCGATTATAAATACGAAGTAATTAGAAAGCTAATTCATTTAAATTCACTTTCTATTCCGATCGTTTACTATTACATTGAAAAGCAACTTGCCTTGACTATTTTAATCCCTTTAACTTTTGCTTTTCTGGTTGTTGATATAATTCGCTATTACAATCCTCAGGTTGCTGACTGGTTTTATAAATTCTTTGGTTTTCTTCTTCGTAAAAAAGAAAAAGATGACAGGAAGAAGAGATTAAATGGTGCAACGAATGTTTTACTTTCAGCTCTTTTCTGTGTGATAGTTTTTCCAAAATTGATTTTTGTGACAGCGTTCTCGATTCTAATTATCTCTGATATTTCATCTGCATTGATTGGAAGAAAATTTGGAAAAAGAAAATTCTTTGCAAAAAGTCTTGAAGGTTCAACGGCATTTTTTATTTCAGCAGTTATTGTTGTTTTCTTTACTCCGAAAGTTGAAGGTCACTTCCTTGAATATGTAATTGGTATTATTGCAGCATTTTTTGGAACAATTGCCGAGAGTATGTCGTTTGAAATCGACGATAACTTATCAATACCAATTACTATTGGAACTGTTATGTGGATTCTTTATACATTACTTTTACCACAAATAAATGTCTATCATTTTGGATGAGAATATGAAAAAGCTTTATATATTTTTCCTTCTGTTTGTCTTTCTTCTAATTAATAATGGCTGCCAACAGAGTCTTAAACCAGCAATTGGTAAAGAGGATGAAATAATTGTAATTGCCGATTCAACTGACTGGAATGATTACTACGACTTTCTTTCAGCGATTTTTGAGAGGGAGATAATCACTCCACAGCCAGAACAACTCTTTACTCTCACTCGAGTTGATTTCTCTCAATTCAAAAAATATCAGAATAGAAAAAATATTTTGATTGTAACCACACTTAATCGAAATAATGGTGTAACTGAATATGTAAAATCAATTATTGATAGCTCCGTTATTAATATGATTAAAGAAGGAAAAGAATTTGTAATTAAAAAGAAAGATATCTGGGCTAAAAATCAGGTTATTGTCATTCTGGTTTCAAACACATTAGAAGAGCTGAGGATTAAAGCATTTAAAGATAAAGACAATTTGCTCTACTTTTTCCAGTCTGCTTCAGATGAAAGAGTAATGAAAAATCTTTATAATCCAACTTATGAGAAAAAAGACCTTGAGGCTAAATATCTGAAAGAATATGGATGGAAGATTTACATTCAAGCTGACTTTTTCGAAGCTATCAACAATAAAGAAAATAATTTTGTCTGGTTGAGAAGATCGCCCAATTCAGATATGGAGAGATGGATATTTATCCACTGGATTGATTCAGTCGATTCAAAGTGGCTTGATAAAGATAGTGTAATTGAAATAAGAAATAGAATAACGAAAAAATTTTTAAGAACAACTGACGATAAAGCTTATGTTGAAATTGCAAAAGAATATCTAAATCAAAGTGAAGTTAATTTTAACGGGAAGTATGCGATTTTCACTCAAGGTTTGTGGAGAATGAATGATTACACAATGGGTGGACCATTTGTCAATTATGTCTTTTTAGATCAAAAGAAAAATAGACTTTATATGCTTGATGGTTCTGTATTTTCACCACGATACGAAAAAAAATCTTTGATTCAGCAAGTTGATGTAACTCTTAAAAGTTTTAGAACTTCAAGTGAACTTAGCAAGGAAGAAATTGACGCTTTATTGAAATACTTGAAATGAGTTGAAAGACCACATTTGAATAATCAGAATTTCATTTCGACTGATTTTTTCATTCCCACCATTCATTTCTAAAAATATTGAACTGGTTTACTGATTTAATTAAGACCAGTTCATAACTTCACTGTATTGTTAATCTCACCTTTTATTCGACAATTAGCTTTGCTAAATCATCAGGTAGTTGAATTTCAGGAGAAATCTTTAAAACTTTCTCCACTAAAAATTTTGCTTCCTGTTTCTTACCGAATTTCAATTCATACATTGCCCGATTTATGTGAGTTGTGACTATTAAATTTTTTAATGTCTCGGTATAATAACTTTTATCATCTCTAAATTTTATGTCGTATTCTTTTGATATCAGTGGTTGATAATTTGTGTCCTTCACGATTTTGAAAAGAAAAAGGTCAGGAATTATTTGTAGTGAGTCAGGAAGAACAAGCCAGCCACTTTTTATTTCATTCATAATTAACTCAGGACCCAAATAAACAGTGAAATCGGATAGGTTGTGTAAGATGAAACTTAAAATTATCTCACGATAATATTTCTCTAAAATTTGTGAATTATAATTTTCGTTTCGTTCAAATTTTAAAAGTTCCGGAATGAAACCATCTATCAAATTTTTTGATCGATTATAAACCACAGGGTAATTTGTTTTGAGCTGATTGAAATACCAGCTTCTACGAACGAGTTCCTTATCTATTATAACAATGTCTTTCCTTTCATTCTCGACAAATTGAAAATAATACGATGGTGAGATGAAAAAATCCCACAGGTAAGAGATAACAATTGAATTTTTTTCTGTCGAGTTAAGAACAGCTTTTGTGTATTGTTGATATTGAACATTGTCGCTCTGATTAGCTTTTTCAAAATTGAATAACAATGTAAATAGAGGGATAATCAATAAAAGATATTTTGAGCCAGATGATTGTTTCAGAAACTTTTCATATACAAAATGGAAACCAGAAGTCAGTATCAGACCAGATGAAATGAAAGCAAGAAGAAAATATGAATCGATATCGTTGATATCATAGTTAATTGCATAAAGAATTGTTGTTACAAAAAGCAAAATCAAGAAAATTAAAATTTTCTTATTGACTTTGTTCAAATGATAAATGCCAATCAAAACAAAAATCAATCCCACATAAGCAAATTCAACTGGATAAATTGAAATGAAATATTTGAATTGTTTTGAAGCCGATTCAGTTGATGAAAAAATCCAGCTTTGATATTGCCATCCCATTATGTGTCGTTTAAATCTTTCCCAGTCAACTGGATTTCCCCAGTTAATCGATGGATTGTTTGATGCCGCAATTGGAAGATAAAGGTAAGTACTCAATGCAATTGCAAATGGAATCAACATTATCGCAATAAGTTTTAAAGATGATTTATTAAATCCAGATCTGGTGAAATATAAATATGCAAACGCTGGCAAAACCAGTATGCTTGTCATATGATTTGTGAATGATAGCCCGAGAACAAAAGCAAAAATCAACCAGTGTTTCAATTCCATTTTATCGAGTGATTTAGTTTTTGTGCTTTCAAAAAAGTATGCTTTCAGGAATAAATAAATTGATGATGAAATTAAAAGAATATGAAGAGAATAAACTTCCACAGAAGTAGATTGAAGCCAGAAAGTTCTGGTAAATGCTAGACTTAAGGCGGAGACAATTGAAAGAAATGCAATCGTATTTTCATCAATTTGTGTACTCAAAGTTTTTGCTTTTTTCTTCTTTTCAATGTTGCTTTCTGTTAGTGATTTGCTGATTAGAAGTTGATTAATCTTGAAAATGAAAAAATATCCACCAATCGTGTAGAGAGTAGAGAGTAGATTCAATGCAAAAATTTTTGAAGTGAAGAAAAATATTTTTGTAAATAAATATCCGATCAGTGTAAAAAGTGGATATCCTGTAGGGTGAGCTATTCCAAGAGTGGATGCAACTGCTGCCAGTTCACCTGAATCGATTTGCACAACTCCAGGTGCAATGGTTAAAAGATAAACTGTAAACAAGAACAGAAGCGAGGCGAAAAGATAAATGTTTTTTGATACTTTCATTCAAAAAATCTCCGGACTTAATTTATTAACAATTTCGAAGTTCTCATCTAAAATATTTTTGAAATGCTGAAATATTGTAATTCTATTATCAATTCTAAAAATTTTCCTGACAAGCTTTGATTCAAAATTTCTATCAATTAAAAAACCTCTTTTTCCTGTTAAGACTTGCTGGATTAGAATCATTTTAAGTAATTGAATATAGTTTGACTTGAGCGTCTTTCTATATAATTTCAGTTGGGGAATTGATCTGGATAATAAGGTCAGAGTTTGTGAAAAAGTTTTTCCTGTGAGTTGCTGGGTAAAATTGTTTGTGAGAATATTGTACTGAATGAAAAATTGTAAATCCATTAAACCGCCATTACTATTTTTCAAATCAATTGACGAGTTCAATTCAGAAATTTTTCCAGATTTAATATTAATACGATTCTTTCTTATTTCGGAAGCAATATAATTTTTATCCATTGTCTGAATTCGAGATTTTATTAAATCAATTAATTTATCAAAGAGGTCTGTGCTTCCGTAAATCAATCTCATTTTAGTATAAGCTTGAAATTCCCAGATTCTCATTCTGCTGTTTATGTATTTTTCAAGTTCTGAAATTGTCCAGCTCAGTTTAGAAACTCGACCTTCAGGTCGCAATTTCGAATCTACTTGAAACGAATCGAGTAATTTGAATTCTTCTCGAAAATCAGAAAGCAATTGAAGAGAAAATTTTTCTGCACGAATTTTATCGATATTGTCTGCAAAACAAAACATAAAATCTAAATCAGATTTAAAATGAATTTCTGTTGTTCCATAACTACCAAGAGATATCAGGGCAAAATCGTTTTTATTCATCTTGAATTTCTTCAAATTTTCTTCAGTCAACTTTGTGATTAAAACATCAATATAATCAGAAATTAACTTGCCAATTTGTTCTACATCTAAATTTCCAGAGAAAAAACTGAACATCATTCGGTAGATGAAAAATTGTAACTCATCTCTTTTATAAAGAGAAATATCATAGTTGAATTTACTGAGGAGCTGTCCTGAAAATAATAGATCAATAATCTTGTTATCGGATATTAATAGTTGAGAGAGATGTTCAGAATTATCAAAAATTTTTATTAATGATTTCAACAAATTAACATTACGCAGTAATTCAAATATCTGAAAGGATGAATGAAGTCCCGAGATAAATTTGTATAGATAATTGAGAACTTTTTCAGGTGAATCACACTTTTTCAAAAGCTTGACTAAATTTAATTGAAAAGTTTTCTGTTCAAAACCATCACTCAGAGTTAAGTGACTTCCTGCCCGATCACTAATTAATTGAATTATTTGCTGAAATCTTTTCTCAAATTTTTCTTGATCATTAACCTTTATCTTTCCAAATAGATTTTTAGGAGAGGCTTCTGATTGAGACTCAAAAACTTTCTCAGCAAAATCGGAAACAATTTTTCTTACCGATTTTAATTTCTTCTGAAATTCTTTTCCGTCTTTTATTCTAAGATACTTTATCAAATTTTGTAATCTATCCTGATCCTGTGGAATTGAATGTAACTGTCTATCGTCCATTAATTGAATAAAGTTTTCAATTTTTCTCAAGAATTTATACGAATCAATTAGTCTTTTGCCCGTCTCATTTTCAATTAGATTCATCCTGGTAAGATTAATAATTGCATCAATTGTATTTGGTGTTCTCAGGTTTTTAAATTTTCCACCGTGAAGCAATTGAAGAGCCTGAATAGAAAATTCCACATCTCGAATTCCGCCCTTAAAATGTTTTAAGTTCAAATCTTCATTACCAATATCTGCAGAAAATTTTTCCTGATAGATATTTCTAAACTTTTGAATGAATGTCTGGGGAGAAACGAAAAAACTTCTTGGAAATATGAAACTTTCAATCATTCTATAAAATTTCTCGAAAAGAATTTTATTTCCACTGATAAAATTCATTTTCAAAAGCATCTGTCTTTCCCAATCACGACCATAAGTCTCATAATAAATTTGATAGTAAGAAATTGATCGGGCAAGGGGAGAATATTTACCATCAGGTCTCAATCTAAAATCAATTCGATAAAGGGGGCTTCCATCTTTTGCATCAATGCAGATTTGAATGAAGTCCTTTAGAACTTTATCGTAAAACTCAAGTACTTCCGAAGAAATTTTTTCATCTGGATTGTCATAGAAACAAATCAAATCAACATCGGAACTAAAATTCAATTCAAGTCCGCCAAGTTTACCAAGTGAAATCAAAACATAATCAGGGATTTTTTTGATTTTGATTTTTGCTTGATTGATATCAAACACAAGTTGAAAAATTTTATTCAGGATTGCCTGAGTAAGGAAAGAGTATTCGAGCATTGTTTGTTCAAGGTCGCACAGAGAAAGAATATCTCTTAACCCAATTCTCAATAGATGAAGTCGTTTAAATCTTCTTATGGAATCTAATTTCTTCTCAAATGATTTATAAATTGAGACCTGTTGTTCCAGTTCATCGGAAAAATCTTTTAATGTGAAATTCTTGTTCAATTCACCACTTGAAAGAAATCGAGTTAGAAACTCTGGATTACGAACCATTACATCAGTCAGATAGTTACTGAAAGCAGAAATTTTCAAAACAATTTCAAGATACTTTGTCAGGTAATCGATTGATTCAATATAGATTTGAAGATAGTAATCATTCTCAAGAATTCTTTTGATATTTATGAGGACTCTTTCATCGGGGTAAATTTCATTCAATAAGCCCTCAATTTTATCAGAGAGGAGAACCCTTTCTAATTCAAATTTCGAAGAAAAAAAATCTAATAGAAATCTTTTTATCTCTAATTTCAACACATACAAATTTAGTCAACGCATTAAAATTTTTTTAAGTTATTGCAGGTGGAAATTTTTTCTTTGATTTTAATTAAATGATTGTCAGGTTTTAAGGTATGGATTTTTAATCTTAGATAATTTATCATCGAATTAAAAAAATATGCAGTGAGGTGGGAGAAGGATACTTTTCAATGTATCCTCTCCAACTTCAGGGAAGGGAGTGGTCACCTCACATGCTAAGAATTATCTGCGGCTCTCCTTAGTTTTACAGTGCAGGTTGTCCCTTCCCCTTTTTTACTTTCAATCTTAATCTCACCACCAATTAAATCGACATATTTTTTAGTTATCGCAAGACCAAGTCCAGTTCCTTCAAATCTTCTTTTGTATGAAACATCTTCCTGACTGAAAGGATTAAAAAGATGTTTTAAATATTCTTCTGATATCCCGATACCTTCATCTTTAATTTTAAGTTCGACCCATTCTTTTTCTGGTTTTGCTGAAATTTCTATCGTTCCTTTTTCAGAATATTTGATTGCATTTGTAATTAAGTTTTCAAGTATTCCATTCAGGCAGTAATCATCAGCCATTACAAGAAGAGTTTCCTCAGGTAATATACAGTTCAATGTTAGTTTTTTCTTATCTGCTTGAATCTTTAAAGCCATACAAATGTTTTCAATATATATTCTCAAATTGAGTTTTTCGATTTTAGTTTTGAGTGCACCTGCTTCTAATCGAGAGATTTCGATTAATTGATTTATTGTATTTAGAAGCCTTAAGCTATTATTCTTTATTGCTCCAAAGAAGAAATCAAGTTCTTCATCACTCTGGTCAGAAAATCTTTCTCGAATAACTTCATTGTATCCCATAATAGAATTGAGTGGCGTTCTTATTTCATGAGAAAGAATTGAGATAAAACTACTTCTTAATCTGTTCGCTTCGATGGCTTCATCTCTTGCACGAATTATTTCATCTTTCTTTCTCTTTGATTCAATAGCAAGAGCAATTGAAGCAGCAGCTGATTGAAGAATTTCAATTTCCATCATTGTCCACTCTCGTTCTATTTTACATTCGTCAAAGCCTATGAAACCGTAAAATTCGTCATGAATCATTATAGGAATGAGAAGAATTGAAACAATGTCTTGAGATTCTAAAATTGACTTCAATGGTTCATTTAAGGTCTTAACAAGTTTTGCCCAGTAACCTTTTTCTATAAGTTCACTATAGAGATCATTTCCAAGAGTCTCATAAGGTAAATTCTGTAATTCAGGATTATCTATCTGGGGAGTTACACCTTCAGCACACCATTCAGCAATTTGACTCATAAGTAATTTTCCTGATTCATCTCTTGAATTTTCAAATACATAACAACGACTAACGTTACTTACCTTTCCGAGCTTAGGAAGCATATAATTATAGAACTTTTTTAAATCTTCAAGAAAGATTAGTGACTTTTGAATATCAACAAGAACATTTAGATAGTTTTCTCTTTTCTTGATTTCTTCCTCTTTCTTTTTGAGTTCAGTTATATCTGACATAATACCTATTGAACCAATTAATGCACCATCTGAATCAAAGAAAGGAAATGAGTGGTCTCTTACCCATTTTAAATCACCATTTTTTGTTCGTATTCTATAATCAGCCAGATATTCGCCTGTTTCTCCTTTCAATCTTTGATCAATAATCTGTTCTTTAGTTGTACCTGGATTGAGAAGCAAAGATATCTCTTCAATAATATTATTGAATCCAATATCATCAATCTCTTCAGGTGTGTATCCTGTTAATTTTTCTATTACCGGACTCAAATACTCATATTTCATTGTTGAATAATTTAATTTATATAAAACATCTCCCGATTCTTCTGCGAGTATTCTATATCTTTCTTCACTTTCCTGAAGTTTTAAGTAAGCCGTTCTGGTTTCAGTAATATCATGATAATTGACAACCATTCCATTTATTAAAGGATCATCGTAAAGATTTGTTAATGTAGCTTCGAGATAAAGATAGTGACCGAGTTTATGTTTGCCTCTGAATTGAATTGTAACTTTATCTCCTGGATTTTTTATTTCTTCAATTGCTTCTTTAACTATTTGAAGGTCATCTGGATGAATTAGTTCTAAGGGATTCTGATTTAATCTTTCTTCGACTGTATATCCCAGAACATGAGTTATAGATGGAGAAAGGTACATATTTCTAAAATCTTTTGATACTATTAAAATTACATCCGAAGAACTTTCGACTAATTTTTTAAATCGTTTTTCACTCTCCAGAATTTGAGTTTCATAAAGAATTCTTTGATAAGAATTGATGAATAGTTCAGAGAAAATATTAATTATCAGTTCATCTGCAGTGGAAAAATCTTTTATTTGATCAATTGTGCTTAAACTGATAAATCCACTAAGTTCACCCTTATACCTTATAGGTTTCCACAGGAAGGATTTAATTGATTGCTTTTTAAGTTCGGTTTTTTCTTTATCAGCCTGTGAAGGAAGTGTTTCAACATCTTTACATTTAAAAACTTTACCTGAATTGAGCACAGAATATAGAAAAGGAAACTCATTTGAAAGATCTAAGAACTGTAAACTCTCTCTGTATGATTCGACACCTAATCTGCACCACTCATATTTGCAATGATAAAAAGGTAGTGATGAGTCTTTTATAAAAATTCTTATGCGATCAATTTTTACAAATTCGCCAATTCTTCTGAGTATAGTTAATATCTTTTCATCAAGATCTTTGACGGTTATATTAACCATTTCGGATGCGATTTCTGTCAGAAATTTTTCAGTATCAAGTTTTGTCTGTAATTCAATAAATGATTTTTTTCTCTCAGAAATATCTCTAACAGAACCAACAAAATAAAATTCACCATCTAATTCAAAAGGTCTTGCATTTACTTCTACATCAAATAAAGAGCCATCTCTTCTTCTGTGAGTTGATTCGTAAATGTAGCTACCCATTTCCTTAATTTTTGTAAATCTTTCGAATAGCTCTTTCATCTCATCAACCTTACAGACGATATCGATTGTTTTACCAATTAATTCCTCAGGACGATAACCATATAATTTTTCAACGATTTTATTTGTTTTGATAATCTCACCTTTAGAATTTAAGATGAAGATTGCATCATTCACATGAGAACTTAGAATATCAAGTTGCTTTTCCAGTTCATTTTTTTGTTTCTCTAACTGGTACTCTCTTTCAGTTTGTTTTATTTTTAGCCTGTTGAAAAAGAAAGCAAGGAACAAACCGCAAGAGCTTAGAATCATCAGGATTAGACTACCAATCATTAAGCTCTGGTTTTTATAACTTTCAAAAACTTCCGATGCATCTTGTTTTGTTATTAAGAGCCAATTAGTACTGGGAATTCTCTGAATAACAGCCAAAACTGGAGTACCCGAGTAATCCAGTCCTTCGTAGTGGCTTAAAGTGTTAGTACTAAAAAAGTTTTTCCAGTAAGAATTTCCTTCAATTATTTCTGACAAGTTAAGTGGTTTAATTGGTATTTTCTTTAAGTAGGTTAGGTAAATTAATTTATTTCCTTCATGTTTGACAAAAAGAATTTCCCTAGAACTAAAAGGTTCAAAATATTCTAATCGTGGAAGAATTGTATTTCCAGCATCGTATTGGAATCTTATATAACCGACAAGAGCTTTATTGTCTTTTATAGAAGTATATACAGGATATTGATAAGCATAAACTATATTTGAACTATTTCTAAAAATATCAATAAAAACTTCTTGATTATTTTTACTGATGAAATTTTTAACTGTGATTGAATCAATTTTATCCGGTGAAATTTTGAAGCTGAAAATTGTTTTACCCTCTGGATCAAAAAATAAAATGTCCTCCAGTTCTTTTATGTACTTCAACTCATTTAGAAATTCATAAAATTGACGGGGATTAATCTTCCCTGCAAAAGCTGGTAAGATTTTTTCATTAAAGAGTTCTGAATTAACGAGTTCCTGAAGTTTGTATTTTTCTTCATTGATGAAGTTAAGAATTGATTGCGATTTTATTGTGGAAATGTTTTCTAGCTCTTTAAAACTCTGGTTTTTGATATCCTTGAAGTGGGAAAGCAAGATATTACTCATAATAATGATTACTAAAACGGCTATGAGGATATATCCTGCAATAAATGGAAAATACTGTTTGTACCTGGAATTCAACGATGCACCTTTCATAATTAGTCTCTCAATTACGGTTGGAATTTATAAATTTTTCTTTAAATAATTAATTCGAAATGTAGTATTCTTTTGTCCTCAAAATTCTAATTTTCAGGTAGGATTTTCCCATGACTATTCAGTAAAAATAATTCCTGTATGAAAGATTGCTTCGTCATTTCATTACTCGTAATGACAAATGATGAGAAATTAACCAGTCATTGCGATGGGTTGTCCAATAAGTGTCATGCCGAATTCATTTCGGCATCTAAACTTGTAATTATAAACCAAAAGTAGACCCTGAAATAAATTCAGGGTGACAAAATAATACTTTTTAGTCAGCCCCGAAGCAATCTTTTCTCCTAAAACAATTTTCAAATAATGTTGTGAAAGATTGCTTCGTCATTTCGTTTTTCACAATGACAAATGATGAGAAATTACCAGTAATTGCGAGGGGTTGTCCAATAAGTGTCATGCCGAATCCTTTCCTGCATTTATTTCAGCATTATTTCGACATCTAAAGTTGTAATTATAAACCAAAAATAGACCCTGAAATAAATTCAGGGTGACAAAATAATACTTTTTAGTCAGCACCGAAGCAATCTTTTCTCCTAAAACAATTTTCAAATAATGTTGTGAAAGATTGTTTCGTCATTTCATTTCTTGCAATGACTATAACCAGAAATTAACCAGTCATTGCGAGCCCCGATTTTTAATCGGGGCGAAGCAATCTTTTCTCATAAAACAATTTTAAAAATATGTTGTGGAAAATTGCTTCGGCACTTCGTTCCTCGCAATGACTGATAATATTGTCAGTCTTCGTCTTTGCTCAGACTGACAATGACTACAAATGTACATCAATGGAAAGGTTGCTTCGTCACTTCATTACTCGCAATGACTGATAATATTGTCAGTCTTCGTCTTTGCTCAGACTGACAATGACTACAAATGTACATCAATGGAAAGGTTGCTTCGTCACTTCATTACTCGCAATGACAAATAATGAGAAACAATCAGGTATTGCGATACCGACTTGTCGAGAGAAGCCATATGCCCTGATAGAAAAATTCTCAGATGTATTTAAGCAGTTTTTATCAATTCCAGAATTATTCCGAATTTTGTATAAAAATTGTTTTTTCTATCTCAATTAATTAGTTTTAATAAAATATTAAAGAGGTAAAATGTTAAAGTTATTAAAGAAAATTTTCGGTGATAAACATAAGAAAGATATTGAGGCGCTCAAGCCACTGGTTGCTGAAATAAATCAAATTTATGAGACATTAAAAGATTTAACTGATGATGAACTTAGAGCCGAAACACAAAAGCTAAAAGAGATTATCAATGAAAGAACTCAGGATTTGAGAAAAGAAATTGAAGATCTCGAGGCTAAACTAAAGGAAGATCTTTCAGCAGAAGAACAACAAAAAATTTACGATGAACTTGAAGAATTAAACGATCAACTTGATGAAACCTACGAAGAAGTTCTCGATGAAATTTTACCAAAAGCTTATGCAATTGTAAAAGATACCTGTCGAAGATTAGTCGGAAAATCCTGGGAAGTTGTCGGTCGAAAAATCACGTGGGATATGATTCCTTTCGATGTCCAGTTGATGGGAGGTATTGTTCTTCATCAGGGTAAAATTGCTGAAATGGCAACAGGAGAAGGTAAAACTCTTGTTGCAACCATGCCATTGTTTTTGAATGCACTAACAGGTCGTGGCTGTCATCTTGTAACGGTAAACGATTATCTCGCTCAGAGAGATCGTGAATGGATGGGTAAGATTTTTGAATTCCATGGATTGACCGTTGGTGTAATCCTCAATCATATGTCACCTGAAGAACGAAAGAAAATGTACCAGTGTGATATCACTTATGGTACAAACAATGAATTCGGTTTTGATTATTTGCGTGATAATATGGCAGTCTCTCTCGATGGAGTTGTTCAACGAGGACATAATTATGCAATCGTGGATGAAGTCGATTCTGTACTTATTGATGAAGCAAGAACACCTTTAATAATTAGTGGACCTGTTGAAAGTTCAGAACAAAAATTTACTGAGTTAAAACCAAGAGTTGAAAGACTCGTCAGAGCTCAAACTCAACTTGTTGCAAAAATTGTTCAAGAGGCAGAAGAAGAATTAAACAAACCTGAACCAGATTATCATAAGGCTGGAGTTTTATTACTTAGAGCTAACCGGGGTTATCCGAAAAATAAAAAGCTTATAAAACTTTTGAGCGAGCCATCAAACAAAAAGTTGATGCAGGAGACTGAGCTCGAATACATGCGTGAGCAAGAAAAAAGAATGCACGAAATTGATGATGAACTTTACTTCAGAATTGATGAGAAAAATCATTCCATAGATTTAACTGAAAAAGGGCGTGAATTCATCACAAATATTAATGAAGATAAAGATTTCTTTGTCCTTCCTGACCTTGGTACTGAAATAAGTAAAATTGAAAACGATCAATCACTCACACCAGAAGAAAAAATTAAAAGAAAAGATAAGCTATACCAGCTTTATGCTGAAAGGAGTGATAGAATTCATACTGTTCAGCAATTGCTTAGAGCTTATGCTCTGTATGAAAAAGATGTCGAGTATGTTGTAACTGATGATGGTAAAGTAATGATTGTTGATGAGTTCACTGGAAGGTTATTGCCGGGAAGAAGGTATTCCGATGGACTTCATCAAGCAATTGAAGCAAAAGAAAATGTGAAAGTTGAAAAAGACACACAAACTCTGGCTACAATTACATTACAAAATTATTTTAGACTTTATAAAAAACTTGCAGGAATGACCGGAACAGCTGAAACAGAAGCAGCAGAATTCTGGGAAATTTACAAATTGGATGTTGTAGTTATTCCAACTCACAAACCCTGTATTCGAATTGATTACGATGATATGATTTACCGAACAATGCGTGAAAAGTATAATGCGTTATTAGACGAGATAGAAGAGTTACACAAATTAGGCAGACCTATACTTGTCGGTACAACTTCTGTCGAAGCGTCTGAAACAGTTAGTCGAATGTTAAGACGAAAAGGAATTCCACATAATGTTTTGAATGCCAAGCATCATCAACGAGAAGCTGAGATTATTGCCAATGCTGGTTTAAAAGGCGCTGTTACTATTGCAACAAATATGGCTGGTCGTGGAACAGATATCAAACTTGGTCCTGGAGTTAAAGAACTTGGAGGACTTGCAATCTTAGGAACTACACGACACGAATCCAGAAGAATTGATAGACAGCTTCGTGGTCGTGCAGGTCGTCAGGGTGATCCAGGTTCATCGAAATTTTATCTTTCCCTTGAAGATGATTTGATGAGACTTTTTGGAAGCGACAGAATTGCTGCAATTATGGAAAGAATTGGTGTGAAAGAAGGTGAAGTAATCACCCATCCTCTAATTACCAGAAGTGTTGAACGAGCACAGAAAAAAGTTGAAGAAAATAATTTCGCCATTCGTAAGCGTCTCCTTGAGTATGATAATGTGATGAACTCACAGCGAGAAGTTATTTATGCAAAGAGAAAACAGGCTCTCAAGGGTGAAAGATTAAAAGGAAGATTACTTGAAGATTTGTTTGAATATATCTCTGATGTTGTTCACAAGTATTACGAGAAAGCTGAAATTGATTTACTCAGAGAAGAATTGATTCGTAATCTTTTGATTGATATTCAAATTACTCCTCAACTATTCCAGGAACTTGGAGAGGATGGATTAATCGAAAAAATTTATGAAGCGGCAGTTGACTTTTATAATAAGAAAGAAAAAATGTTAGGCACTGAATTGATGGCTAATCTTGAAAGATATGCTGTTCTCAGTGTGATTGATGAAAAGTGGAAAGAACATCTCCGTGATATGGATGACTTAAAAGAAGGAATCGGGCTTCGTGCTTATGGTCAGAGAGATCCATTAATTGAATATAAATCAGAAGCTTATGAATTATTTATGAATATGCTCACATCAATTAGAGATGAGAGTTTAAGACTCGTATTTAAATGGTTTCCTGAAATTCCTGAACAGGTACAGAGAAGAAGAAAAGCGCCAGAAAGAATTACAACAATTCACCAATCAGTTGATGGTTTGCAGGTTGCAAAAGATAAAGGTCCAGTTCATTCTTCACAACAAACTCCAGGAAAACCTCAACCAGTCAAAGTTGGTGAAAAAATTGGAAGGAACGATCCTTGTCCCTGTGGAAGTGGTAAAAAATATAAACATTGTCATGGTAGATAAATTAATGAGGATCAAATGCCATCACAAAAATTAAAAAAGATTGAAGCGATAATAAGACCATTTAAACTTGATGATGTTAAAGATGCTTTACTCGAAGAAGGAATTCAAGGTTTAACTATTACTGAAGTCAGAGGTTATGGAAGGCAAAAAGGACACTCAGAAATTTATCGTGGCAGTGAATATCGGATTGAATTTGTACCGAAAATTAAAATTGAAATTGTTGTTCCCGAATCTCAAGAAGAAACTGTTGTAAATGCAATTATTAGATCAGCAAAGACTGGACAAATCGGGGATGGAAAGATTTTCATTTCGTCAATTGAAGATGCAATTCGAATTCGTACAGAAGAATCTGGTAAAAATGCACTTTAAGTTTTCTTAATTCATGAAAAAAATGTTTAGCTACAGGCTTTTTACATTAAAAAATTTTAATGAAAACACTTTGAAATTTACTTCGTTCATAAAGAGTTTACCTGAAAATATTTCTTTTTTACCTGGAACTTTGGTTTAATTAAAGATTAAAAATCAAAAAATTAAATTTTTAAAATGAGAAGAATAATTTTCCCACTGTTAATTCTTTTAAGTTCTCTAAGTTTTAATTCTTGTTCTATTGGAAAATTCATAAAGAGTGGTTACGAAAATTTTACCACTTACTTTAATATTTATTACAATGCCAGCCGAATTTTTAATGAGGCAGAGGAAGAATTATTAAAACAACAGAAAGATTTATTCACAACAAAAGTTATAGCACCAGGTGGAAATGTAACGAACAAGTTTGTCCAGGTAATTGAGAAATGTTCTAAGATACTTCAGTATCATTCTAATAGCTCCCTTGTTGATGATGCTCTTTTTATTATTGGAAAATCTTATTTCTATCAAAGAGAATATCCAAGTGCAATTCGAAAATTCACTGAGTTAATCACAAACTTCCCGGAGAGTGATTATTATTTAGAATCAAAGTTGTGGATTGCTCGCGCTTATGCCCAGACAATTGAAGTAGAGCGAGCCCTGAGATTATTAAATGATGTTTATTCAGAAGCCCGTGAAAGAAAAGATAGAAATGTTATGAGTAATGCACTACTTGAGATTTTGAAAATTTATTATAAAAGAAATGATAACGAAGGAATAATCAATATTGGGAATGAGTTTGTAAAAATTTCTAAAAATAAAAATGCAATTGCCCAGGTCTATCTTTTACTCGGTAGTGCTTTCGCAAAATCTGGTGAACTTGAAAAAGCCATTCAAAACTACTCACAGGTTCGAAAATACACATCTGATTATTATTATAGATTTAAATCTCAACTTGAACTTGCCAAAATCTTCAGAGAACAACAAAAATTTAGCGAAGCAAAAGAAATCCTTGATGATTTATCAAGTGAATCTCTTTATGATGAATATAAAGATTTTACCGAGCTTGAATATGCTTACCTGCATCTCGCTCAAAATGATACTTTAAATGCTTTAAATTATTTCATTAAAATTGATACGACATACTCTTCAAAAGAAACAGGAGCAATAGCTCAATTTGAAATTGCCAGTTATCTCGAAAATACTCTTGGTAATCTTGATTCAGCAAAATATTATTACGATAAATCTCTTCGAGCTCAACTCCCGGATGATTTGAGAAAGTTAGCTCAGTTTAAATCACAGCTTTTCAGTCGTTATAAAAATCTCTGGACAAGCATACGAAATTTTGAGAAACAAATTCCTTTTCTTAGAACTTTTCCAGTTGATACCACTTATCAAAAATTTCAGGAAATAGAAATCGATTCTTCCATGTTAAGCGATTCAGCTTACCTTGCAGATTTGCAACAATACTTTGAAGAGAAAAAAAGAGCTGATAGTTTGTATGCAATTAAACTTCACCAGGATTCGCTAAGGTATCAGGCGAATCTTAAAACAGCTGATTCACTTGAAATTAACATTGCAAGATTAAAGTTTGATTTAGCTACACTTTTCATGATTGATTTCAACAAACCTGACTCAGCATATGTTTACCTTAAAGAAATAGTTGAAAAATATCCCGGTCAGGATTTCAGCGAAAGGTCATTCTATGCTCTTGCAAACTACTATGAAACAACCGGAAAAAAAGAAAAAGCTGATAGCCTGTTCAAAATTATGTATGAAAGATTTTCTGATACAGAAATTTCAAAAATTGTTGCTCGAAAACTTGGACTTCAACCTAAAGTTACGAAAACGAATTTACCAGATTTTGAATATCGTGAAGCAGAGCAGTTAGTAGAACAGAAAAAATACGAAGAAGCTATTCAGAAACTTCTTTTAATTTATGATAAACATAAAAACACAGAATATGCACCAAAGTCTTTGTTGATGATTGGTCACATTTACGAGAATAAATTGCGTTTGTATGATTCGGCCTATTCAGTTTATAAATCTTTGAAAGAAAAATATCCAGCTTCTTTGTTTACTCAAAGAATTAATTCGAAATTGATTGCATATGAAGGTGACTTACAGAGGAAGGAACTTGAGAAAAAGGCTAAGGAAGATAGTTTAAAGCAACAAAAGCTTAATGAAGAACCGAAAGAACCTCAAAAAGAAAATCCCGATTTGATTAAAAAAGATGAACAGATAAATCCAGAATTGAAAAAAGAACAAAAGATGATTCAGGATTCATCAATCAAAAAAGAAGAACTTCCAGAGCAGATAAAAAGAAAGTGAATGGGATTTCTAATCCGGTGTTTGAACTTGAAATATATTTTGATTTCATAAAAGAAAAGTTTTATAAAAAATCTCCTTTTAAATTTTATCTAATCAGTTTTATCCTAATTTTTTATATCGCTATCCCGGGATTTCATATTCCTTCACTTGAAATTACCAGAACAAGAATCTCAGGAGTAATGGAACAAAGAATTTTTGAAAATCTATTCTTGTTCTATCCTTCACAAAATTGGTTGAACTACGAAGAAATTCCTGATAATTTTAAACGAGCTACTCTCGCTCTCGAAGATGATGGATTTTTTGAACATAAAGGGATTGACTGGAAAAGTTTGCAGATTGCATCAAGAATTAATTTGAGAAGAGGTAAAATCATTCGTGGTGGAAGTACAATTACAATGCAAACCGCAAAAAATATTTACTTTACTACCAATAGAAACTATTTCAGAAAAGCCAAAGAAATATTGACAGCTATTCGAATGGAAAAGGAGCTCGATAAAAAAACTATATTTGAACATTATCTCAATATTGTTGAACTGGGCGATGGAATTTTTGGTATTCAATCAGCAAGCCGGAAATTTTTCAAGAAAAATGCAAATGAACTTTCACGAGAACAGATTGCACGAATAATAGGAATTCTACCATCACCTTTGAGGCACTCTCCAGTTGATAACAGTCGTTTTGTAATCAGAAGAAAAAACATTGCCTTGAGTAGAATGTCTTCAATGAAATTAATGGATTAAAGAGATGAACTTCGAATTAACCGAACAAGAAGCAATACGATTAATTTCAGAAGGTGAAAGTTCAAAAGTTGAGTTTAAAAGAAAATTTACAACCTTTGAAAAAATTGCTCGTGAGTTAATTGCATTTGCTAATTCAAAAGGTGGATTAATTTTTTTTGGTGTGGATGATAATGGCGAGATTGTTGGTGTAAAAAGTGAGAAAGAAACAGAAGCACTTCTCATTGAGACAGCAAAAAATTATTGTGAGCCAGAGATTGATTTAAATGTTTATGTTCTGGAAATAGATGGTAAAGATGTTGTGATAGGTGAAGTTATGGAAAGTAATCGAAAACCTCACAGGATTCAGGATTATCAGAGTAATTTGAATTATCGAACTGCGAAAGTTTTTATCAGAATGAAGTCGAAGTCCGTTCAGGCATCAAGAGAGATGATTAAGTTACTCCACACAAGCTTTGATGATAAAATAGAAACAGAATTTCATCTCGGGAAAAAAGAAAAAGCTCTCTTTGAATATCTGGAGAAAAATGAAAGAATTAATACACGAGAGTTTTGTCGACTTGTCAATATAAGTGAGCGACGGGCTCAACGTATTTTAGTGAAATTAGTTCGCCTCGGAGTTTTATTCCTTCACCAGGAAGAAAATGGTTCAATCTATTTTTCTTTGAATGAGTAAAGAAATCCAACTACCCACCAAGTAAAGTCAACTGTAATTCGGAAGACAGGTTGCTGATAAAAGTCGGTGATGATTAAGAAAGATTCTGTTATCAAGAGTGTTTTTAAAATTTGTTTAATTGCACTTGACTTCAGTTAAGTGTAAAAATAGAAACACTATCATTCGGCTTTAGCCACATTAATTTTGTTTTTGAATTTAATAACGAAAAGTAATTCTGAAATGTTGTTAAAAATATTATAAAATTGGAAACATTAATTAGCATTCTACTGAGGTTAACAAAAATTGCAGAAAATAGAATATAAAACGATATTGTAAACAATTATAATAATGTTTTTTATAGAAAAGATGTCCCTAAATTGAATATTATTTTCTTGAATTTAGTCAGGGGATAGAGGAGAAAAACCTTAAAAAAAGTTTAGCCACAATAAAAAATAAGGTGTAAAAATAAAATATGAGGATTAAAAATGAGTTATGTAAGAATTTGGGTCCATCTTGTTTTTACAACTAAAAATCGTGAACCTCTTTTGTTACTTAATGAAGTAAGAAAAAGAGTTATCGAACATATTCAATATAATTCGAAGATGAAAAATATTTGGTTAGATTCAATAAACGGACAAAAAGAACATATTCATTGTTTAATTTTATTAAATAAAGAACAATCCATAAGTAAAGTTGCACAAATGATAAAAGGGGAATCCTCATACTGGATTAATAAAAATAAACTGATCAAATCAAGATTTGAATGGCAAGATGATTACTTTGCTGTGAGTATTAGTGAAAGTCAGGTTGATAAAGTTAGAGCATATATAGCCAATCAGGAGGAACATCATCGAAAAAAATCTTTTACAGAAGAAGTCGAAGAGTTTATGAAAAAATATGGATTTAAGATTTGGGACGGTTCTAAGAATGGATAAACGATTTTAGCAATTGTCATTCAAAAGTTTAAAAAATTTAGAATTTTAATAAAGTCTTTGTTATAGTTATATGAGTAATTTCAAGTTTATAAAGTTCCAGTAAAATTTCAGAAAAGGGTTCTAAAAACATTTTTCAAGTATTCATTGTAAATATTTTCAAGTGAAGATAATCACAATCCAATTATTTTTATAATTGATTTTTGGTGAATGAAAGGAGAAGAACATCAGAAAATTTTCGTGAATATCTTCTATTTTTCAGTACCAATGATATATGGAGTGAACTGAATGTGGCTAAAGCCATTATTCGATTGGGTAAATTACTTAGCAGTTGACTGAAGTCAACTGTAATTCGGAAGGCAGGTTGCTGATAAAAGTTGGTGATGATTAGGATAGATAATGTTATCAAGAGTGTTTTTAAAATTTGTTTAATTGGGTGGATGTTCAAACAGTGTCATGCCGAATTCATTTCGGCATCTAAATTTGTGATTATAAACCAAAAATAAACCCTGAAATAAATTCAGGGTGACAAAATAATACTTTTTAGTCAGCCTCGAAGCAATCTTTTCTTCTAAAACAATTTTCAAATAATGTTGTGAAAGATTGCTTCGTCACTTCGTTCCTCGCAATGACAAATGCTGAGAAATTACCAGTCATTGCGAGGGGTTGTCCAAAAAATGTTATATTGAATCCTGTGCTGAATTTATTTCAGCATTATTTCGGCATCTTAACTTGTGATTATATACCAAAAATAGACCCTGAAATAAATTCAGGGTGACAAAATAATACTTTTTAGTCAGCCCTGACAAAATAATACTTTTTATACAGCTCCTCTATTTTCCTATTTTCTTTAAATGATAAAATCTATTACATAGTGCTGATAAGATGCTGCAATAATTCTAATAATTAATGTTTAACGTCAATCTTAGATTATCATCCAAATGTAATCAGTAAAACACCGATAAACATTAAAATCGCTGCGAGTAATCTTTCCTGTAAATGACCTTCCTTAAAAAATATTCTTCCAAAAATTACACTTAAAATTGAATTGGTTCTCTTAATTGAAATAACATACGGCACAATTGTCATACTTATTGCGAGCATATGACAGATAATTGTGAGCGTTGAAAGAATTCCAACACCCACTAAAGCTTTTAAATTTTGATTAAAAGTTTTTGGATTTTTCTTAAATCTTGGAATCACGAAAACAAGCATTAATATCCCTATGTACAATTGAACAGCAAATGAATAAAATAACGGTGACGAATTGACTACGCCTATCTTATCAAAATTTGCTGTAACAGCCCAGATTAAAACAACAATTAACATATACCTCGGACCTTTTTCTTTTACAATTGCACGAAACGGGGCAAAAAAATCTTTATCATCTTTTTTGAAATTGAGAAGATATGCACCAATAACTATTGAAATCATACCAAGTATTCCCTTAAAAGAGGGAAACTCTCCTACTATTAATGGCGATGTAATCAACAAAAGAAGGGGAGAAATTGTTGTAAGTGGAACAGTATTAGAAAGGTCACCACTTTTAATTGACTTCATAAAAAATACAAGTGCCGCAACGTTTAATGTTCCACTCACAATTAAACCAACCAAAAACATTGGTTTAATTTCAGGCAAACCAAAGAGTAAAATTGGAATTAAAAAAATTGCCGAGAAAAAAGAATTCGACCAGGCAACAACATATTCATCAATATTTTTTAGTGTGCGTTTTGCTAAAACATTTTTTAATGAATCGAATAGAGCAACTCCGAATGCAAGAGGTATCCACATCATATTTCTTCCGCTGGTTGTTCATGAGATAAACAGTGAATTGTACCAAGTCCCCACACCAGATCAACAGCATGAATGCCAACAACTTTTCTTTCCGGAAATAACTCGCTTAAAATTCCAAGAGCGATTTTATCATTTACATCATTGAAAGTTGGAACTAATACATAAGAATTTGAAATGTAAAAATTAGCATAGCTTGCAGGAAGTCTTTGACCTTCAAAGTACAAAGGCTCTGGCATTGGTAGATCGATTACTTCAACTTTACTTCCATCGGCAAGTTTTGCTTCTTGAAGAATTTCTTTGTTCTCATTTAATATCTGATAATTTTCATCATCAGGATTTTTTTCTGAACAAAGAAGAAGAGTATTTTTATTTACGAATCTGCAAACATCATCAATGTGTCCGTGGGTATCATCACCAGCAATTCCCTTTTTAAGCCAGATGACTTTATCAACTCCAAGATATTCATTAAATATTTTTTCGTAATCATTTTTTGTAAAACCAGGATTTCTTGTTTGAACTTTATCATCAAGTAAACATTCTTCAGTTGTGATTAATGTTCCTTCTCCATTTGTATCAATTGCTCCACCTTCTAAAGTGACAGGTTTATTTTTATAAACAGCTGTGATTAAACTTTTATTCGAAACTTTTGAGATTGTGAGTGGAATTTTCTGATCGTTTTTATAATTCTTATACTTTGCCCAGCCATTAAAAATAAATTTTACTGGATGAACTTTTCCATTTTCATCCTTAACAAAAAATGGAGAGGAATCTCTTAACCAGTTGCGGTTAGTCTTTTGTTGAACAAAAGTTATCTGAGTAAAATCAACACCAACTTTTTTCAAAACCTGGATGGCAGATTTTTGATGAACTTCATTCTGAACCAAGATAAAAATCTCTTCACCTTCAGAAATCTTTTTTACAATTTCAGCAAAGACCCACGGAATAGGTTCAAATTTTCCTGGCCAATCTTCTTTATTAAATGGCCAGCCTATCCATGTAGCAGAGTGTTTTTCCCATTCAGCTGGTAGACGGAATTTCATAAGTTTATTCCTTCTTTGTTTGATTTGAAATTGGATAGACTTAATTGACTGAGAAAATTTTTGAAATGGAATTGTTCAGTCAATGAAGCGTCGAGTAATTTCATCATATGCGTCAATTCTTCTATCGCGGAGAAATGGCCAGTGAGTTCTGAAAACATCAACTGTAGAAAAATCTAAATCAGCAAAAAGAATTTCATCTTTATCTTCAGATGCTTGAGCTAAAATTTTTCCCTGTGGGTCACAGATAAATGAACTGCCCCAGAAAATTATACCATCGTTTTTTTCATCTACTTTTTCAAATCCAGTTCGATTAACAGCAGCGACATAAACACCATTTGCAATTGCGTGACTTCTTTGAATTGTAACCCAGCTATCTCTTTGAGCTTCACCATATTTTTCTTTTTCAGAAGGATGCCAGCCAATGGCAGTTGGATAGAACAAAATTTCAGCACCTTTCAGTGCAGTAATTCTTGCAGCTTCAGGATACCATTGGTCCCAGCAGATTAATGTCCCAATGTTTCCAGCTTTTGTTTTGAATGATTTGAAACCTGTATCTCCAGGTGTGAAATAAAATTTTTCGTAATAGAGTGGGTCATCAGGAATGTGCATCTTTCTGTAAAATCCTTCCAACTTACCTTCATCGTTAATAACAATTAGAGAATTATGGTACAAACCCTCAGCTCTTTTTTCGAATATTGGAACAATTATAATTGATTTAAATCTTTTTGCAATGGATGAAAATTCTTGAAATGATTCACCATCTAATTTTTCAGCAAGTTTGAAAAAATTATGATCTTCTTTCTGACAGAAGTAAAGTGATTTATACATTTCAGGTAGACAGATAATTTTTGCACCATCTCTGGCGGCTTCAATCACCATTCGCCTGGCTTTTTCAAGATTTTTTGAAGTGTCTTCAACCATTGACATTTGAATTAATGAAATTCTTTTTAATTCTTTTTTAGATTTCATTTCTTTCCTCAAAACAAATTTTAATTAAACTTTTACGGATTTTCCTCTTTTCAATATTTTGGTTGCCAGCTGTCCACAGGCTCCAGCGATATCATTTCCTTTTGTATTTCGAACGAATACTGTGAGATTATTTTTTCGGAGTTTTTCTACGAATGAATCAAATTCTTCTTGAGATGTTGGTTCAAGTTGAGCACCAAGTCCCTTTGGATTGGTGTGAGCAATTGAATTAAAAGGAATAATATTAATCTTGCTTGGAATTCTCCTTGAAAGCTTTACAAGTCCCTGAACATCTTTGTCTGAGTCGTTAATTCCCTTTAATAGAATATACTCAAATGTAATTCTTCTTCGAGTCTGTTTATAGAAATATTCCAGTGCTTCGATGTTTTGTTTGAGTGAATATTTTTTGTTAATCGGCATAATCAAGCTTCGAATTTCTTCATCAGTTGAATGAAGAGAAAATGCGAGTTTACCTTTGAAAGGTTGATGAGCAAAGTCAATTATTTTATATGGGATTCCTGCCGTTGAGACAGTAATTCTTTTTGCCGAGATATCAAAGGCAAGGTCAGACGAAAAAATGGAGAGTGATTTCAAAGTATTTTCATAGTTTAGAAATGGTTCTCCCATTCCCATATAAACAATATTTGTAATTAATCTATCTGAATGTTTACTTGTTTGAATGAATTGATCGATGATTTCAAAAACAGTAAGATTTCTTTTGTAACCCATCTGACCAGTTGCACAGAATTGACAATCAAGGGGACAACCGACTTGAGTTGAAAGACATAATGTTAATCTATCCTGGTCCGGGATTAAAACAGATTCAATTAAAGAACCATCCTCACACTTAAATACTAATTTTCGAGTATCAGTTTTTGATGAGGTCTGAATTTCGACCAGTTCAAGAGAATCAATCCTTGCTATTTGCTTGAGTTGATTTCGTAGTTGTTTTGAGAAGTTTGTCATTTCGTCGAATGAATCAACTCTTTTTTGATAAAGCCACTGAAAAAGCTGTTGAGCTCTGTATTTATCCTCATTAATCTGTTCAAAAAATTCCTGAAGCTCTTCTAAAGTTTTTCCTTTAAGATTTATTTTTTTATCGCTCATAGTCCATTATTAGTTTGATGCAAAAATAAGAAAAGTGAAAGGGAAATTTAGAACTCAGAAAAATTAATGTGTTCCAGCTTCATTTTAATAACTAAGTTGATTATGACCTCACAGAAAATTTTTCTCGCTAAAATAATTTTTTTGAAAAATGGAATTTTCATTTTCTTTGGATTGTTTTTAATATTCAATCAAAAAAATAGATTGAATAAATCACTTAGAACTGAAACCTTAAAAAATTAAAAGGGAATAGTAATATGGAAAATAATAAATCACAAAAACCGCAAATTCCTGGAGCGAGAATTCAGGAATGGTGGCCATCACGACTTAACTTAAAAATTCTCCGTCAGCATTGCCCGGCCTCGAATCCTTATGGTGAAGATTTCGATTATGCGAAAGAATTTGAGAGTCTCGACTTAGCTCAGGTTAAAAAAGATTTAGCTCAATTGATGACAACTTCACAGGATTGGTGGCCAGCAGATTTCGGTCATTATGGTCCATTATTAATCCGATTAGCATGGCATAGTGCTGGTAGTTATCGTGTGTTTGATGGTCGTGGTGGAGCAAGAACTGGTGAAATTCGTTTTGCTGCAAGAATAAACTGGCCTGATAACATAAGTCTTGATAAAGCGATTCGTTTACTCTGGCCCATCAAACAAAAATACGGGAAGAAATTAAGCTGGGCTGATTTAATAATCCTTTCCGGTAATGTGGCTCTGGAAATAATGGGCGTTAGAACAATGGGCTTCGCTGGTGGTAGAGTTGATATCTTCGAAGCTGATGAAAGTACCGATTGGGGTCCAGAAGTGAAAATGTTGACTGGTAAAGAAAGATTTGAAGAAGGAGAACTCAAAAAACCTTATGCCGCAACTGAAATGGGATTGATTTATGTGAACCCCGAAGGACCAGAAGGTAATCCTGATCCAGTAGCTTTAGCCAAACAAATTAGAGTCGCATTTGAAAGAATGGGAATGGATGATGAAGAAACTGTTGCTCTAATTGCTGGTGGCCATGCTTTTGGTAAAACACACGGTGCAAGTCCGGATACTTACTTGGGTCCAGAACCAGATGCAGCTCCAATTGAAGAACAGGGATTGGGATGGAAAAGTAGTTTTAAAACTGGAAAAGGTCCAGATACTTTTACTTCCGGATTTGAATTAGCATGGTCTCAAACTCCAACAAAATTTGGAATTAGTTTCTTAAAAAATCTTTTTGAATATGATTACGAATTGATGAAAAGTCCTGCCGGCAAATGGCAGTGGGTTGCTAAAGATGCACCAGAAATAATTCCTGATGCTTTCGATCCAAACAAGAAACATAAACCAATGATGTTGACATCAGATTTGTCTTTGAAGTTTGATCCGATTTATGAGAAAATTTCGAGAAGATTTTTAGAAAATCCAGAAGAGTTCGAAAGGGCTTTTGCTCGTGCGTGGTTTAAACTTGTTCATCGTGATTTAGGACCAAGAGATTTATACGTTGGTTCAGAAATTCCTCAGGAAGTTTATCCCTGGATGGATCCATTACCAAAACGTGATTATGAATTGATTGATGAGAATGATATAAAAGATTTGAAGAAAAAAATTCTATCATCTGGATTAGACAATAAACAATTGATTTATACTGCTTGGTCGGCTGCATCAACTTATAGAAATTCTGATAGAAGAGGTGGTGCTAATGGTGCTCGAATTAGACTCGCTCCACAGAAAAACTGGGAAGTAAATCATCCTGAAGAGCTTGCAAAAGTTTTAGCTGTCTATGAAAAAATTCAGAAAGAATTTAATAACTCTCAGAAGAATGGGAAAAAAGTCTCTCTTGCCGATTTAATTGTTCTTGGAGGTACTGCAGCAGTTGAAGATGCAGCAAGAAAAGCTGGTTATGATGTGGAAGTCCCATTCACTCCAGGTCGTGTTGATGCTGGTGAAGAACATACTGATGTGAATTTCTACTCGATGATGGAACCATTTGCTGATGGATTTAGAAATTACATCAAAGATCCAGAAAAGTATTATGCTGAATATTTACTGGTTGATAAGGCAAATCTTCTAAACCTTAGTGTACCTGAGATGACTGTTCTGGTCGGTGGTCTTCGTGCTCTTGGAATTAATTACAAATTCACAAATTATGGTGTAATGACTGATAGACCTGGTCTTCTTACAAATGATTTCTTTGTTAATTTAACTGATATGAAATATGAGTGGAAACCAGCTGATAAAATCGGTTATCTGTTTAATATTCAAGACAGAAAAACAGGCGAATTGAAATGGCAAGCTACTCGAGTGGATTTAATTTTTGGTCACAATGGTGAATTAAGAGCTGTTGCCGAAGTCTATGCCGCTGAAGATGGAAAAGAAAAATTTGTTTATGATTTTATCAAGGCATGGAATAAAGTGATGAATCTCGATCGATTTGATTTGAAAAAATAAATAAACTTATGTGATTAATCAGTGGGTTTGCCTGAAAAGTGCAGTGTAAATTAAGAGATGAAATAAGTTTGATACGGCACTTAATGGCAAGCCCCTGTTTTTTATTTTATAAATTGAAAAGTTATTTTTTATTATTGAACAGGTCAGGATATTTTTCATTGAAACAAAAATTTATTTTCATCATTTTAATAATGAAATGAAAAAGTTTAGACAGCGTTTTATAGTATATTTAATCTTATTTTCCTACTTAGGACTCTTTTTTGCGAATGTTTATCACTATCATAATTATACATTCACTATTTCTTCTCAAGAAAAAATTTCTGCTGAAAGAAAAATTGTATCATCCCAGCATTCTTTTGATAATTGTCTCGTAAACTCAACTTTTAATTCAATTCACAATTCTTATTTAAGTTTTGCCAGGTTAGATTTAAAAGATAATTCTTCAAGTAATTTATTTGTCATTTGTAATTCCCAGAAGGTCAGCTCTTTTCATTCTATAAGTCAAAAACTGCGAGCCCCACCTTTACATCACTCCTGAATTTTTCATCACTATATCTATAATTAGTTCATCACACAAAAAATAAAAAATAGAAGGAGTGATAAAATGAATTTTTCATTGAAATCAATTTCAAGTCTTTTAGTATTTATTTTTATATCGTTCACTTTAATTTCTTGTTCAAAAGATGAACCTCTTTCACCTACAGAGGAACATTTCGAAGCTGAAGGTGTTGTTTTTTATCAATCAGGAACTAAGATCGTTGAAATTTTCCGTGGTGTAACTCAGGATACTTTCTTTGTTCCAGTAAATGGATTGACGCCAACTATTGAGGTCCGATTTTTAAATCCAAACAAACAAGAAATTCTACCTCCAGATTATAAAAAACAACCTATGAGCTGGGAGATTGTTGATACTTCACTGGTGTCAGTCAGACAAAATGCAGGTGAAGAGGGAAGTTATAAGTTTCAATTTTCAGGTAAGAATAACGGAATTACTCAGGTCGAATTTTTTATTTTACACGAAGGTCATCCTGATTTCAGAAGCGGGAAAATTCCAGTCAGAGTTCGATGAATATGAATTATTTATTTGATAAAAATAGTTTAAGTAGATTTTTGAGTCGCCATTTTTTACTGGCGACTCTTTTCTTCTTTACAGTAATAAAAGCCTTTTCTATTGAATTGCCTGTTTATATTCAAGGTAGAATTTTAAGTGCTGAGTCATCAGAGCCAGTTGCCAATGCAGTAATTGAGGTAATTGATTTGAAAATTTATACTACATCGAAAAATGATGGAACATTCTCGATTGGTCCAATTGATAGGAATAAGTTTCGAATTAAAATTACTCATCTGGCTTATCAGGAAAAATTAATTGATCTCGATTTGAAAAATGATGATGATAAAAAACTTGTAGTTTATCTATTTCCAAAAACTTTGAATTTAAATCCCATTATAATTACCGATAAAAAATCAACAAATGTAATTGATGAAATTCAAGAATTTGGTCTTCAACTTTCAGAAAAGGAATTACACCAAAAACTCGGACAAACAATTGCTCATACTTTGAAAAACGAGACAGGTCTTGCTATCCGTTCTATGGGTCCTGCACCTTCGAGACCAGTTTTTCGTGGATTAGGACAGGATAGAATTGTAATCACTGGAGATGGAATGAAAAATGTTGATTTATCGGCTACTTCACCTGATCATGCTGTTACAATTGAACCTTTTAGTTCGGAAAGAATTGAAGTTCTTCGTGGTTCGAAAATTTTAACTCAAAGTTCAACTACAATTGGTGGAATAATTAATATTGTTGAAGAAACTATTCCTGAGGAAATTCACAACACTCCTCATTTAAATGCTGGAAGTTATTTTGAGAGTGTGAACAATGGTTGGCTTGGGTCAATTAAATTTAGTACTCCCTTAAAGCCATTTCAGTTAAAATTTAATTTGAGCAAAAGAAAAACTTCTGATGTAAATACTCCTATTGGAAAATTAAAAAATACTTATTCACAAAACCTGAATGGAAATTTCGGTATTAGTTTCGTGAAAGATTTTGGATATATAGGAAACTCATTCAAAACTTACTCACTTGATTATGGAATTCCTGGAGGATTCATTGGAGCTCATCCTTTTGGAGTGAATATTAAAATACTGAAACGACAATTTGCAGTAGCTTCAGATATTAAATTGGATAAAGCGAATTCGTTGAAATTGAATTATCAAAATGATTACTATCGTCATAAAGAATTTGAACACAGCGGATTAATAGGAAGTGAATTTAGAATAATCACAAACTCAGGAAAAATTGTTTTTGAACACAGTGAAGGAAAGATTTTGCAATCTGGGGAGATGGGACTTTCATTTGAACATCGTGATTTTGATATTGGTGGATATGTTTTTACTCCTCCAACTTATTCAATAAATCTTTCAGCTTTTCTTTATGAAGATTTTCACTTCAAGAATCTTAATGTTGATGCAGGTTTGAGATTGAGTTATGATTTAGTAAATCCTCGAGTCAAGAAAATCAGTCAACGAATTGGTGAAATTAGAAAAAGGGAATTCTTCAATCTATCAGCATCATTATCATTTATTTATCAAGTATCTGATATTGTATTTATTGGAACTAATGTGAGTCGTTCTACTCGTGTTCCAACTATTGAAGAATTATTTTCAGAAGGTCCACACCTTGCCGCTTATTCTTTTGAAGTTGGAAATCCAGAACTAAATTCTGAAAAAGGTTGGGGAACAGAATTTTTTGTTTACCACAAATTTGATGAGCTCGATTTTAATTTAAATTTCTTTTACAACCATCTGGATTCTTACATTATTCCAAGAAATACTGGCAGGATTAATTATCAAACCTTTTTGCCAGTTTATGCAACATCAGGAGAAAATGTTAGAATTTATGGTTATGAAGGTTCAGTAAAAATTAATTTAATTGATAAAATCTTTTTACAATCTTCATTCAGTCATTCCATAGGTGAATTTCGTCATACAGGAAAGCCACTTCCACAGATTCCACCACTAAAGGGATTAAATCAAATTTATTATTCAAGTGAAAAAATAATATTCGGGATTTCAAATGAATGGGCTTCAGCACAAAAAAGAGTAGATGAATTTGAAGAACCAACAGCAGGTTATGGAATAATTAATCTTTATGGACAAACAATTTTCACAATTGGCAAATGGGTATCTGTCTTTTCATTTAATATTGATAATGTTTTTAATAAGGAATATCGAAATCATCTTTCAAGAATTAAGTCAATTTATCCAGAACCTGGAAGAAATTTCCGCATTGTGTTTAAGTGGATGATTTAAGCTATACGATACTATCGTATAATTTTGACCGATTTTATACGATGGCATCGTATAATTGGATAACTTAAATTTGTATTGACTGAACTATGTGCTTAGATATAAAATTTGTAAAATGATAAAAAGAAAAAATTGTTCGAGACATTCCCTGCAAAGAAGAAATTAATAATCAAGAATTTCAAAAACTTGCTGCAGATTTGATTTACAAATAAAAATGAAATGAATATGAAAAATTTCAAGCCATTAATTCTAATAAGAAAACTGTTTCATAAGTATCTTAATTTAGACCTTTCAAATTTTGACGAAGAGGGTAGATTACATATCAGTCAACCATATCTTGCAAGGTTAATTTCTTATCAAATTCAACAGAAAGTTAATAAGAATGTATTCCCTGGTTATTTAAATTCATTTGCGGTATTGACAGGACTTTTTAACTATATCATGAAAAAATTTGATGACGAACTAAGTCCGAATTCATTAAAATCTGCAAGTAATTATTTAAGAGTTCAACTATCTGATGAAGAATTTGAGAATTTGACAGGTGAATTTTTCCGTAACTTTCCAGATAAAACTTTTCTTCTTCATCCTGAAAAATTAGGAAGTATTAAAGAACAATTTGAGAGTGATGCATTCAAAGAAGCGTTTATTCGCAACCTTATTCTGACTTTTTTATCAAATCAAAATAGAGCAGCAGAAGATTTAAAATTCATTTTTGATGATGAAGATTTAGTTCATAATTCCAAATACATTCATTCAATAAAAATCCTTGAACAATATTTTGATAAAATCAGGATTGAACCTCTAAGAAATAAATCCTTAATCGAATTTCTTTTTGAACCAATTCAAGTTTCGCCTGAAAGTCTCGAAGGACAATTAAATTTTATAAAAGAAAACTGGAAAGAAATTATTCCCGATGAAATCTTTAGTCAAATCTTGAAAGCAATTGATTTGATTAAAGAAGACGAAAAAATTTTTCAAACAGGTTTTGGTCCAGGAGAAACCAAAGTCCCGACATTCTCAATTGAAGAATTACTTGGCTTTGGCGATAAATTCAAAGGAGCGTTTTATCCAATCACACCAATTGAAGAAGAAAAATTCACTCCTGATACTGACTGGATGCCAGAAGTTGTCTTACTTGCGAAAAATATTTATGTGTGGCTCTATCAGTTATCAAAAAAATATAATCGTGACCTGAAAAGACTTGATCAAATTCCAGATGAAGAACTTGACCTCCTTGCTTCATTCGGTTTTAATGCTTTGTGGCTTATTGGTATCTGGGAAAGAAGTCCAGCTTCAAGAAAAATCAAACAACTTTCTGGAAATCCTGAGGCACTTGCATCGGCATATTCAATTTATGATTATGTCATTGCCAGTGATCTTGGTGGAGAAGAAGCATTCCAGAATCTTAATGATAGATGTTTGATAAGAGGAATCAGATTAGCTTGTGATATTGTTCCAAATCATATGGGGATTTACTCCCGATGGATTATTGAACATCCAGATTATTTTATTCAAACAGATTATTCGCCTTTTCCTGCTTATTCATTTACTGGTCCAGATTTAAGTGAACATCCTGATTATCAAATTCGCATTGAAGATAAATACTGGACAAGACAGGATGCAGCTGTCATTTTTCAATTGATTGAGAATAAAACTGGCAAGGTGAGATATATCTATCATGGAAATGATGGAACAAATATGCCCTGGAATGATACTGCTCAGTTAAATCTTCTTAAACCAGAAGTTCGCGAAGCTCTGTATCAATTGATTTTAAATATCGCAAGAAAATTTTCAATCATTCGACTTGATGCGGCAATGACTTTGACTCAAAAACATTATCAAAGATTATGGTATCCAGTTCCTGGTCTTGGTGGTGCGATTCCATCCAGAACTGATTTTTCTATGTCCACTGAAGAATTTTTAGAAAAGTATCCAAAAGAATTCTGGCGAGAAGTAATCGATAGAATTAATATTGATAAACCTGATACACTTTTATTGGCTGAAGCTTTCTGGTTGATGGAAGGATATTTTGTTCGAACACTTGGAATGCACAGAGTTTACAACAGTGCTTTTATGAATATGTTAAAGAATGAAGAAAATGCAAAGTATCGTGATTTGATAACCAATACACTTGAATTTAATCCAGAAATATTGAAGAGATATGTGAACTTTCTTAGCAATCCCGATGAAGAAACAGCAATTAATCAATTTGGTGATGGTGATAAATATTTTGGTTGTTGTGTAATGATGGTTACAATGCCTGGACTTCCAATGTTTGCTCATGGTCAAATTGAAGGTTTTCGTGAAAAGTATGGACATGAATTCTCAAGAGCTTATTATGATGAGCAACCGAATACGTATTTAGTTGAAAGACACAAAAGAGAAATCTTTCCTTTAATGAAGAAGAGGTATTTATTCAGTCAGGTTAAGAATTTTGAATTATTTGACTTTAAAAATGAATTTGGAGAGATAATCGAAAATGTCTTTGCATATTCGAATCGAAATGAAAATGAAGCAGCTCTGATTTTTTATAATAATTCTTACAGTACTTATTATGGATATATAGATTATTCTCATCCAAAAAACTACGGCTCAAGTGAATCCGAATCTGATAAAAAATTAATCAACAAGTCACTTGGAGAAGCACTCGGTTTTAAAAATTCAGAGAAACATTTTTATGTTTTTAAAGAGACGAGAACAGGTTTTGAGTTCATAAGAAAAGGTTCGGATTTCTTTAATGAAAAATTCTATGTTGAACTCAAAGGTTATGAATACAAAGTCTTTTTAGATTTTGTTGAATTATATGATTACAATTGTGAACTGGATCAATTCTATAATTCAATTCCAGTAACTGGTGTTAGCTCAATTAGAAACGAATTAATGAAATTTCAATTTTCAAAGGTTGTTAATGAAGTATCTAAAATTTTAAATGAATCATTCTTTATAAATTCATTAAAAGACGTAGAAAATTCTGAAAATTTTGTTAATCACTATCGTGACCTTCTAAGAAGTTTATCAATCAAACTTAAATTTGATCGAATACTAATTGAACTTAATACACTTAACTTCTATAACTCATTTCACATTTTACAATCTTTCCTCACCAGATTGAGAAAAAGGAAATCAATTCCGAAATGGTTAGAAAATTTACTATTGACTGATTTTAATGAGAAAATATTGCTTGTAGATTTCCGCAATTTGTTTATTGCTTTGTTTTTGAATGAGCTGGATAAATATTCACAATTGGAAAGTTCAGCTAGAAACATCCTCACTGACGAAATGCTGAACCAACTGATTGATCCTGCTGAAAGATTAAAAGTTAAAGCAAGTCAAATTCTAATCAAGAATATTGAAACATCTTTCAATGAAGAATTATCAGAAAGTCTCGTCCTCAAAAGAAACGACCTTCAAAAGATTTTAGTGGAAAGTTTAACTGAAAAAACAATTCAGGATTTTATTAATATTAATGAGTACGAGGGAATATTTTTCTACAGTAAAGAGAATTTTGAAGAGCTTCTCCATATTATTTCTATTCTAACATTAATTAAGCAGATGCAAAGGATTTCATCTTTTAAAATTAAAAAGCTAAAGATAGATGATTTTCAAAAATCACTCAAAGAGATTGCCGATTTTCTAAAGTTTTTCAAGGATATTTCAGAGAAAAGTGAGTTCAAATTCGAACTATTAAAAGAAAAACTTCAAATTATTCAAGTCTCCTTAAATTGATAAAACTTCAGTATTTGACTAATTTTGAAAAAATTAACAAAACAATGGAGTAACAAATGAATAAATATTTTCCCTTAGTTTTATCTCTGATATTTATGTGGTTTACTTTTAGTGCATATCAATGTGCATCAACTGAGATAACAAGTGCAAGACTTTACATTCAGCAGAAGAATTATGACAAAGCTGAAGAAGTCTTAAAAAAGGAAGTCACTAAAAATCCACAAAGTGAAGAGGGCTGGTATCTCACTGGTTTTGTGAAGCACGAAAAGAGAGACTACAAAGGAATGCTTGAAGCATTTCAAAACGCATTAAAAGCAGGCAAAAAATATGAACGTGAAATAAATCAGTTATTAAAGGCAAGCTGGGCTGAGAATTTTAATGATGGAGTAAATTATTTCAACTCAGCTAATAAGATGGATAATCCTGATACTGTCAAAATCTTCAGACAAAAAGCCATTAATTCATTTGAAACAGCAATCCTGATGCAACCAGATAGTAATGATACATATAGAAATCTGGTTTTTGTTTATTTAAGTGCAAATGATCTTGATGGCTCAATTGAACCTTCAGAAAGATGGGTCAAACGAGTAAAATCTCTTGAGAGTTTTCAAGTCCTTACTGAGATTTATTACACAAAAGCCGAACAACAATGGAATAAATATTTGACTTCAAAGAATGCTCAAGATTCAATCAAAGCTATTGAACTATATCAGTTAACTGAGAAATACGCAACAGAAGGGCTTCAAAAATATCCTGACGATGGAACACTTAATTCATTTTTGTTTAACACCTATATTTCTCTGGGTAAAAAAGAACTGGCACTCCAAAAAGCTAAAGCTGCTGTTGATGCAAATCCAAATGATAAATTTACCAATTATAACTACGGAACAATGCTCCTTGAAGCAAAAAATTATGAAGAAGCTGTGAAATATTTTAAGAAGGCATTAGAGATCGATCCTAAATACGAAAATGCAATTTATAACATTGCTGCCTGCTTCATTAACTGGGGAATTCAAGTTCGAGAAAAAGAAGAAGAAACAAATGCAACAGAAAGAACCTACAAAAGATATTTTGAAGAAGCCAGAGTTTATCTTGAACAGTTAGTTGAACTCAGTCCTAATGATTACAAAACCTGGGAACGACTTGGTCAGGTATATGCGGTTCTTGGTATGAAAGAAAAAGCGGAACAGGCATTCAATAAAGCAGATGAATTAAGAAAGTAAAATGGTGAAACTATGAACGATACAAATCAACAACCACCACAGCAATTAAGTATTGAGCTTGGTGAGAAAGAAGCCGAAGGAATTTATTCTAATCTTGCGATTATTACTCATTCACCTTCAGAATTTATTATTGATTTTACGAGAGTAATGCCAGGAGTTCCAAAAGCAAAAGTCTACGCGAGAATTATCACAAATCCTCAACATGCCAAAATGTTTTTACACGCCCTCAAAGAAAATATTGAGAAATACGAAAAGAAATACGGCGTGATAAAAATTGAGCCTCAATCATCTGGCGGGACATTCGGTTTTACTCCACCAACTAAAGAAGATAAAGTAAATTAAACAATTGGGGAAATGTTTTACATTTCCCCAATATTTAATATATTGAAAATGGTCCGGAGAGTTGAGGGGAGTAAACATAAAATAATTAAGTCAATAAAACATACGGTTACACGTGAGTAAAAAGATATTTGAAAAAACACCTTTATATCAAAGACTAATTGCTTTAATTTTAATTATTGCACTTTCTCCACTTCTTATTTTCATTGCATTTTTGTCTTTCTTTGATACAGGTAAAAATCCGATTTTCATTCAGGAACGAGGATTAACTCTACAAAAGTATAGGTTCAAGTTATTTAAGTTCAGAACAATAAAGAGTTCTGCCTCTGAAGAATATATTTCAAATAATCCACAAATTCTAAAAAAAACATTTTTATATAGCAAAATTAGTACACCTGGGAAGTATCTGAGAAAGACAGGTCTCGATGAATTACCTCAATTATTTAATATACTTTTTGGTCAGATGAATTTTATTGGACCTCGAGCTCTTTCAATTGAAGACCTTACAAGAATCAAAAGCGAATATCCAGAACTTTATGAAAGAAGAAATCAAATTAAAACAAAGCCCGGTATCATTGGATTATGGCAGGTAAATAAAGACATTAGTTGCTCAATTCCTCACCTCATAAAATTAGATGAAGAATATGAAAGGCATAAATCATTTTTAATGGATTTGAAGATTTTATTCAGAGCAGTTGAAATAATTTTATTTGGTTATCATATAGATTCAATTGTTAATGGTGAAAAAATTAAAATTTATCCAATTGCAATTTATGCGACACTAATATCAACGATTTTATTAATTGTTTTTGTATTAAATATCCTGAGGTTTTGAATTGCAAAATTCTACTCTAAAGGTAAGTAAATCGAAAAATATCCATTTAGACAAATCGAATAGTTTTATCAAAGAAATTATTCTACCTATAGATTTCTGGGATTTTACGTTAAGCTTAAAGGATGTTCAGATATCGAGTTCGGAAAGTCAAGAAATCTCAGATAATCAACTGACTAATATTTATGAATTTAAATCAGATGGGGGAAATGGTAAAGGAGAAATTCCTTTTTTCTTAAAGCCAAGACCGGACTGGAATATCAAACAAGGGGATTTTATCGTTAAAGATGAGAAAAAAATAAATAAAAGAGTTTTTACAAAAAGAGATTTTAATAATATAATTACTAATTTGTGGTATATAATTTTAAGTGCCTTCGCTACATATTATATCCTTCTAATCTTAAATCACCTGCCTTAATTTAAATAGTAAGATTTTACTTTCGAAAGAATGAGGTAATCCCTACTTTAAGTATTTGAAAATTGATAGATAATAAGTTAAGTTATACAAGAATTTCAAAAACAAAAAATGAGGTTACCCATGAGAAAATTAATTTTACTTCTTTTTATGATGATTTTGAGTTCATCTGCTTATTCCCAAACTCAGGATACCATCACAATTAAACTCTATGTGGCTCAAGGATTCCAGATTGTAGAAATTGCAACCGGCCAGGTTGTGGAAGGTCAAGAGTATATAATCCCACAAGTCACTTTAAATCCACCATTCAGCAACTATCAATATTATTACAATGCAATTGTTGGAACTAAATTCTACATTGAGGATGGTGGACTTGACCACAACGTATTAATCAGGATTTTACTTGAAGTTCCACCACAAATTCCCTGGATAGTGGATGGTAAACGTGTCTGGTTCTTTGCAACTTTTGAAGTAGATGGTGTTGTAGGTCAGGATTTCTATTTCTTGAATGATAAAGCGGCTGTTCTGGAAATACCAAGAACGCAAGCTTTTGATACAATGATTCAACAGCTTGGCTTTACACCTGGCACACACTGGTTATTCACATATTATAAACAGGGAGTTGGATTTGTTAATCTGGATATTTCAACAATCAATCAACCAGATAAGGTTATCTGTAAACTAAGACACTTTTCAGAAATTGCAGGAAGTACTCAATCAGAGTTGAGTGTTGATGAACTAATTGCTGGAAAAATTCCATCAAATTTTGAGTTAAAGCAAAATTATCCAAACCCATTTAATCCATCTACAACTATTGAGTATTCAATTCCTGAAAAAAGTTTTGCAAGATTGAGTGTTTATAATACAATCGGTCAACAAGTTGCTGTTTTGTTTGAGGGAATTAAAGAAAGAGGAGTTTACAGATATAATTTCAATGCTTCTAACTTGCCAGCTGGTGTTTATATTTATAAATTAGAAACAAACAAAAATAGCTTTACCAGAAAAATGATGCTTATCAAATAACTTAATTACGAGATTATCTAAAATGAGTCATTCCGAACTTGTTTCGGAATTTAAAATCTGGTTTATTAAGATTATCATAAATGAAACAAGTTCGGAATGATACTAATGAAAATTTTGGATAGCCTCTTTTCTTTTAATGAGGTAAATATATGAAATTAATTCTCCCTATTTTGTTTCCTTTAATTTTATTACCATTCCTTTTTATTGCCTGTATCGAGACTCCAAAACAACCAGTAACTCCAAGCTGGGATGTTGAGTTGAATGTTCCTGTAGGTTCAAAAACCTTTACGATTGAAGATATCGTGAAAAAACAGGATCAAATTACAATCTTACCAACAAGAACTCTAAAATTTGTCACCGATACAATTCAGCAAGATACAACGCTCGATTTCCTTTTCAATAATACTTTTGATATGGAAGCAGATACTTCTTTCCCGGTTGTCGGTACTTCTATTGAATTTAATATGATTGCCGGAAGAGACTCAGTTAGAATGGATAGTGCAGAAATTCAGAGCGGTGATGTCAAATACAGGATGGTAAATAATAATTCATTTGCGGTATCAGTTAGTTTTGTTTTTCCAGGATTAACAAGAGTCAATGGAGGAACAATCGATACATTTAAAATATCAGCTAATGTCCCCGCAAATCAATCGGTTCAGGTTACTATTCCGATGAATAATTACAAATACAAACAACCTCCGAATCAACCTTTTGGTTCAACAAGACCTGGAGTATGGATAAAAGGTAAAGTTGGTTCTTCTTTTACAGGCGTTGGCCAAAATCTTGAGGTTAAATTCCAGATTGAAAATCTAAAATTCAGAAGTTTTTCTGGAAGAGTGAAACCATTCGACTTAGGAACAAAAACTCAAACTGTTGAAAATGCATTAAGTGGTGAATTAAAAGATTTTATTAATGCTGTGACTTTTGCTCAAGCATATCTGACACTTACAACTTCAACTACCTTCCGGGGATATGATGTTTTATTGAAAGGTTTTCAGGTAATTGGAAAATATAAAAATGGAACATCTCCAATCTATTTACTTTTCAATGGTAATAATAGCAAAGATGTTTTAATACCCGCCGGACAAACGGTTACTGAGGTACTTTCAACTTTGAACACGAGTATTAATCAATTCATTAAAGCAACACCTGATTCTATTCAAATTCGGGCAACAATTGTAATGAATCCTCAATACAAATCGGGTTCAATAAGTTCATTTGATAAGGTTTCTTTCTCTGCATTATTCGAAGCATATTCCCAGATGAAAATAGAGAACGCTACAATTACAGATACAGCAGAGGTTGATTGGGATCAAGATACTAAAGATAAAATCAGTCAAGGAAATGATGCTCGTCTTGATGTTGAAATAACAAATGGCTTACCCTTTGACATTCAATTTGTAGGTTATTTCCTGGATAAAAATAAAAACAAGCTTTTTTATTACACACGTCAAACTTCTTCAGGTTCACCAGGTGATACTGTAATAAACATTTCATCAGCAAGTATAAATAATTTAGGTGAAGTAAGTGTCCCGACAAAATCGACAATTAAATTATCATTAACCAAAACAGATTTTGAGAAATTTAATAGAGTTTATGCAATGGTTAATAGATTTAAAATTTCTTCTGCTCAGAATCAGACTGTAATAATCAGTGCTGATAATTATGTGAAAGTCAAAGTTTTCGGAAAAATAAATTACAGAGTAAAATAAAAAAGTAATGAGTTCAAAATGAAAAAGATATTCTTAATTTTTACAATCTTTATTACAAATCAAATTTTTGCTCAAACATATGGTTCTTACGGCTTTTCAGATGCAAAAAGTGCAGGCTTGGCTTTTACTTATGCATCTAATGGATTAGGAATCGATGCAATTGGTGTGAATCCAGCAAATTTGGCTTTGAAAGATTATTCAGATTTCTCAATGAAAACATTTTTCCCGCTTCCTCCTTTATCGATCTCACTTACAACACCTCTTACAATTGAAAAATATAATTACTTCTTCGGTGGTGTTGATGATGGAACGGGAAAAATCGTTGGCAGATATCTTACTCAATCCGATAAGGATGAGTTAAATCAGTTATTAAGTGAAGGTGATTTAATCTTTAATACTAATTTGAATTTTTTGTCATTTGCAATTAATATAAATGAGACTGTAGGTGCATTTGGATTTTCATTTGCTGATCGATTTGGTTCAAATATAAAATTATCAAGAGTGTTTACTGATTTAATCTTTTCCGGTTTATATCCATTAAAGTTATATTCATTTAGCGATATGGATATAAAATTGAGTTACATAAGAGAAATTTCTTTTAATTACGGTAGAAAAATACTCAGTTTTGATAATAAGTTTTTAAAATCAATTTATGGTGGATTTGGGGTAAAGTTTTATAGAGGATATTACTATCTGAACACGGCGAAAAATAATTCTTATTTCAAATTAGATAATGATAATGTAATTCGTGGTAGCTGGGATTACGAAATCTATCACGCTCTTTCACCAAGTTTTGCTAAGAATTATGGTAAAGACAGTATCGTTTCAGTTAAAGATTTTTCATTCACTCCATTTCCTGAGCCTGCTGGAACAGGAACAGGTTTTGACTTAGGACTGACAGCAATCTTAAATGAACAATTAAGAGTTGCTCTTGCTGTTACCAATATTGGTTCAATAAACTGGAGTAATAATCAAGCAATTATCAAAGGTAGTGGAAGTTTTGAATTTGAAGGTTATTCGACAAAAGAACAAATTGATTCTTTGAAAGATAAATTCAAACAAGTTACCAGTGATTTAAAAACTTCATTTACAACGAGCTTACCAACAACATTGAGATTAGGAATTTCGTATCAACTCGATAAAGCTCCATTTATAAGTAAATTCCCCGGAAAAATGCTTGTGAGCTTTGATTACAATCAAGGATTTAATAATGAGATTGGTAACTCCACCAAACCAAGATTTTCTTTTGGAATAGATTGGAAACCTGGCAACTGGATTCCATTTTTGAGAACAGGAATATCAGTCGGCGGTAAGTTAGGATTTCGATGGGGCTTTGGTTTAGGTATTATGGCTGGTCCTTTGGAATTTGATATTGCTACATCTAATTTTGAGTCGATTGTTAGTCCAAATACTGCAAACAAATTAAATTTCTTTGCTGAGACAAGATGGAGATTCTAAAAATTAAAAATCTGTTTATCTTAATCATATTTTCAATTCTTTTCCTTTCGTGTTCAGAAAAGGCAAAGGATATTTTCAATCCAACTTCAGATAATCTCATTGAATTCAGCCTTTCTCAAAGAACTTATAAGATGGAAGATGTTGTAAAAAGACAATCTCAAATTAAGGTTGATTCGGGTAAATATCTTTTAAAATTTTCAACTGACGAGATTAGAAAAGACACTACAATCGATGCATTTAATGCTGATTTCTTTGAAATGGATGTGGATACAACATTTTATGTATTAATCTCAGATACAATTGATGCTCAGATGATTATTAGAAGAGATTCAGTAGGTATACAGGAAGCTGAACTGGAATCTGGTTTTATGCAAATGAGATTTACAAATTATACATCGAAACAATCTTTCTTTGAGCTTTCTCTTCCTGGTTTTACAAGACAAGTTGGTTCAACAATTGATACATTGAAAATTGGTGGAAATATTCCTCCAAATCAAACTGTAAATTTTCAGGAAGATTTAAGTGGATTTGTTTATAAACAACCACCAAATCAACCTTTTGGTACATCAAGACCAGGATTCTGGTTAAAAGGAAAAATTATTTTACAAGGTGGTAATTTTAGTGATAGTGTCAGAGTTTATACCCATGTTCAGGATATTAAATTCAAAAAAATAAAAGGCAGATTTAAACCATTTGAACTTGGTGTAAAAGAACAAACTTTCAAAAATTATTTAAGCAGTGATATTTCTGAATTTATTTCTAAAGTTGTATTCGATTCTATAAGTGTTAGAATGTATGCTTTTACGACAATCGATTTTCCAATTAGATTAAAGAACTTCAGAGTTAAAGGTTTATTTAATTCAGGCAAACCTCCGATTGGGTTAATGTTCGGTAATAGAGATTATCTCGATACTACAATCCAGAAAAATAGTCAGGTAGATTTCCGATTTACAAACTTAAATACGAATATAAATCAATTTCTCTCACAGATTCCTGATTCAATTCAGATAAGTGCCAGTCTTTTATTAAACCCGGATTATCAAACGGGAGAAATTTATTCAAATGATTCAATATCATTTTCATTTCAAGTTGATGCATGGTCGAGATTTGCAGTTAATCAAGCCGAATGGACAGATACCTTTGATATCAATCTAAGTCAGGATGCGAGAGAAAAATTAAAAAATGGTAAAGAGGGCAGGATAATTATTTATTCAGAGAATGAAGTTCCATTTGAAATATCACTTGTCGGACTTGTGACAGATTCCAACTTTCAACCATTATTTTATCTGACAAAAGATGAAAATACTTCGAATGATACTTTAGTTTTCTTGAATGGAGCAATTACAAACGCTACTGGCGAAGTAATTTCACCAGCATTTCAAACTATAATTATAAATCTTACTCAATCTGATATTGAAAAACTATCTCGTGGATATAAGTTGATTCAAAGATTTGCCTTATCAACAACAGAAAGAAGAGTAGCTGAAGTTAGTGCAAAATCAAAAATTAATTTAAGAATAACTGGAAGAATAAAAATTCAACTGACAGGCGATGACTTTAAGAACTAAATTACATTTATTAATAGTCCTGACATTTACTTTAGCAGGTTGTATTGACCAATTGAAATCTCCCGTTATGCCTGTATGGGATGTATCTTATACTGTTCCTATTGTGAATAGAACAGAGATTGTGATTGAAAGAATTAAAGGAACAAGTGGAATTTTTATTGATAGTTCCACTCATGATTTACTCATCAGATTTGACTCTACACGATTAGAATCCAAATTGCTTGATGAAGTTTTTGGAAGTAAAATAAAATTTAAAGATGAGTTTACTCTAAAACCTCAAAATGTCGATACACTGAAGTTTGAATCTTTCCTGAGCGACGATTCAGTAAGTCTTGAGGAATTTCATCTTTACAAAGGTACACTTCGATACGAAGTATTTAATTATCTAGATCGAAAAATTGATTTTAATTTAACTATTCCTGGTTTTACCAAATCTATCTCAGGTTCAGTTGATACACTGAAATTTTCTCTGGTTGTGGGTCCAAAGAGTTCTGGAAGTAAAACAATTGATTTAAGAGATTATCGATATAAATTTACTGAAAACCCGTTTGGTGGAACTAATTATGGATTTTATATAAAAGGTTATGCAAAAATAGATGCTGGTTACTCTGGTGATTCAGTAACTGCGAAAATTGAAATGGATAATTTGGGTTTTAATTATGTAAAAGGTAAAGTTAAACCTTATGAGGTTGAGATAAAACCAAAAACAAGCTTCGTTGATGCTAATCAGGATGCAAAAGATATTCTTCCGAAAGTTCAAGTTTATGGTGCAAGACTTATTTTGACTCCAAATATTACTGCACGAAATCTTGAAGTAAGATTAAAAGATTTTGAAGTAACTGGAATTTATAAGACTTCACCTTATAGAAAAAATCTTAAGATTAAAAATCAATCAATACTTGATACGACTATCTCCTTGGATCAGCAATCTTTTGTTTTCAATCTTGATGATATTGATATAAATGACTTTTTGAATCCATCAGTGCCTGAATCTATATTTTACAAAGGAATGGTAATCGCAAATCCAAATTATAAAAGCATTGAACTGACATTACCAGATGTGATTACTTTTTCAGTTCAACTTCAAATTTATTCTATATTCAAAATAAATTATGCATCAAGAACTGATACAGTTACGATTGAAATAGATGAAGAGTTTAAAAAACAAATTGACAAGTTCAATGATGGGTCTATCAATATTAAGATAGATAATGGATTACCAATTGGATTTCAGGTATCTGGCTATCTTATGGATTCTCTAAATCGGAAATTATTTTATTTTACAAGACAGGAGGGTGGTTCATCACCAGCCGATACAGTTTTTTCAATTAATGCTGGTTCAATAGATTCCGAAGGAAAAGTTATCAGCAGTGCAAAACAAGAAAAAATACTTTCATTAACTAAAGAAGAAGCAGAAAAAATAAAACAAGCTAAAAAAGCTGTTTTTAATGTGATTGTTTATACAAGTGAAGGAAAAAAAGTACTCTTTCGTTCGACTGATCACATATCTTTCAAAGTCAATTCCACAATAAATGTTCGAGTTCAGGGAGATTGATTATTTTCTGACGCGAACAAGATTCACTATTGCAAAAATCAAAAAAATTATATTTGCAAACCACGCAGTAAGAAGGGGATTCATCAATCCATTTTTTCCAAATGATTGACTGATTTTCATAAATGCGAGATAAATGAAAGTAAAGAATAGATTTAATCCGAATTGAAAAGCAACAGTTCCACTTCTTCTATCCGCTGAAATTGGAAGTCCAAAAAGTATAACAATCAAATTTGCAAATGCAAATGCAATTATTGAGTGATAGTCAATTTCAAGTTTGGTAGTATCGTTCCCACTTCTTCGTTGTGTTTCGATTACATTTCGAATTTCAGTTAGAGTCATCTCTTCAATTTTTTTCTGTTTGATTAAAATATCTTCTGGACGAAAATTTAAATCTTCGAATACATAAGAATCATAGAAGCTTAGATGATTAGTTGAATCATTTATAAAATTATTCTCTATAACTTCAAACCCAATCCATTTATGTTTCAAACTATCCCATTGTAATCTTTGACATTCAAATCTTTTCATTAATCTTGTCGGGTCTTCTTTTCTTATTATTACCACACCAGCCCTTGATATAGTTTGAGTTGTTTGATCATAGTAACCGATATTAACAAATCTGTCTTCATCATCCTGAAAAAAGATATTTGCCCCTACATAATTAAGATTTTTTTTCATATAAACCTGTTCAATCTGGATTTTTGCACCATTAGAAATTGGTACAATCCAGCCCGAGAAAAAGATTGCAAAGAGTGAGAATACTAAACCAATAAATAGAAAAGGAAGCATAAATCTATAGAGACTTACTCCAGTTGCTTTGATTGCAGTTAGCTCATTGTAGTTGTTTAATTTTCCCACCGTAAAAAGACAGGCTAATAGAATAGATACTGGTAAAATTAATCGAATGATTTCTGGCAAGAAGTAAATGTAATACTGGAAAATTATTGCTTGCGGGACTTTTTGATCGATAAAGTCGTCAAGATTTTCCATTAAATCAACAATAACAAAAACCAGAGCAAAAGTTAAAATTCCAAAGAGAATGGAAAGAATAAATTGCTTTGTCAAATAGAAGTCTAAGATTTTTGTTTTCATTGGTATTGATTCTGTTCAGTCTCGGGGAAAAATGACTTTGGAAGAAATTTTTTCAAATAAGAGAAATCAATCATAACCTGTTCTTTATTCATTCTATAAGTTAAGAAAATTCCAAGTGCTCCAATTATGAAATTTGCAATCCACATTCCTAAAAATGGATTTAGAAGTCTTCTATCAGCAAGTTTTTCTCCACCAATCAAACAAATCCAGTAGAGTAAAAAGAAAATTAAACTAATACTTGCGGCAACTCCAAAACTACCTTTTCTTGTCAATACACCAAGTGGAGCTCCAACAAAAATGAAAACAATACAAGCAAAAGGAATTGCATATTTTTTGTGGATTTCTACCTCATACCTGTAAATTTCTGACTCGAAATACTCCAGTCTGCTATCAAAGTTAAGAATGTTTGTAAGTTTTGCTCTTGCTGAATTCAGAGCAAAGTAATAAGGATTACCACGATTTTGAATTTGTAATGATTGCTCTTGTTTCTTCGGTTCACCGAAAACATCTTCACTAAAAACTTTAATGTTGGAAATGAATTCTTTTTGAACTTCCGATTTTAAGATAGAAAGACTATCAACTATATTTTTCATGTCAGCAGCGCTTAATTCGCGGTCACCTCTTGGTAGTCCAGGACCACTCTGTTCAAAAGTAAACTGTGAAGCATCGACTGCTATTTTATGTCTCCTGAAATAAATTCTCCGATAAGAGTGATTTCCTGTACTTACCTGCTGATGGATAACTCCATTCTCCATATCAAAAAGCATCTTTTTGTTATCTGGAGTGAAATAGATATTGGCTTTTTTTGCCGTGATTATATTAATTTGAAAAGGATTGTTGTAGTCGTAGATAATTGCATCAAAAATTTCATTTGTTGTCTTACTTACTTTTTTAGCCATAATTGAGTAGTTGGGGATTTGATTAGAAAAAACATTTGCTTCAAGTTTCAATGTAGGTTTGGTACGACTTATATCATACATCAAAACTTTAGCTTGATAATTTGTATCGGGTAAAACAGCGTTATTAAACCAGATCAGAAAAATACAAAGGAAGATACCAACAACGATTGATGGTACCATTAATCTGATAAGACTTACACCAGACGATTTCAGAACGGTGAATTCATTGTCTTGTGTTAACGAGCCATAAGTCATAAGAACCATTCCAAGTGTACCCATCGGAATAGCGAGTACAAGCATCCAGGCAAGGTTAAAGATGATGAGTTTGATTATTATGATTGTATCGAGACCTTTACCAATTAAGTTGTCCGCAGTTTTCATCAGAAATTGAAGGAGGAAAACAAACATAATGGTGAATGTTCCGAATACAAAAGGACCAATTAGCTTTTTAATGATATATCGATCAATAATCATAATTCAAAATAACAAATGGTATGAACCACTTCAATGGAATTGTTTTAAGATAAAGTATTAACAAATTGTTTTATGTATAATATAAAAGAAAGTTTTCTAATGGACAGTATCTTCCTGTTTAATTAAATATCTTTTGATTTTTTGTGTTGTGGTTTTCTCAAATTCTTGATCCTGAATTTTAATCACTCTGATTTGTTTATAAATCGGAAGTTGATTATTAATATTTCTGACTTCTTTTTTCAGAATTTCTTCGATTAATTCTTTTGTAACTTCTTTTCCAGTTTTTTGTGAGTATTCAATAAATTCTTCTGCGTTTGGAACAAGAATCGTTCCGATTGTCTCATCGCCGTTTTCATCTTTTGCTGCATAAACAATACATTCAAGGATAAATGGACTTTGCTTGAGATAGTCTTCAATTTCTTCTGGAAATATGTTCTTACCAGTTTTAGTTACAATCACATTTTTCTTTCTTCCTGAGATGTGAAGAAAACCATCAGAATCAAAATAACCATAATCACCTGTGTAGAACCAGCCATCCTTCAAAACTTCTTCAGTGGCTTTCGGATTTTTATAATATCCTAACATTACATTTGGTCCTTTTGCAATAACTTCACCTCGACCATCTTCATCTGGATTTTCTATTTTTATCTGAACAGATGGAAGGGGAATGCCAGCAGCATCATCTTTGAATTTTCTGAGACGATTCAGGGCTAAGATTGGCGATGTTTCAGTAAGTCCATAACCTTGAATAAAATTAAATCCGAAACTTCTTAATCCTTTTGCAACTTCTGGATTTGGAGCTGCACCTCCAACAATGAAAATCCTTATAGAACCACCAAATTTTTTGTGAATTTCCTTAAAAATTTTTTTCCTTAAACCATCAAATCCAATGTTCTCTGCAAAAGAGGCAGCAGCTTTTAATGCAGGAACCATAACAGATTTAAACTTATCATCTTCGATTGCTTTTGAAATTCTTTTGTAAACTTTTTCATAAAGGAGAGGAACGCCGAGTAAAATTGTTGCTTTTACTTTTTGAATATCTTCTACTACAGTTTTTAATGACCTGGCATAATGAATTGAACAACCAGCCGATATAGGGCATAAAAATCCACAGGTACATTCGTAAGTATGATGAATTGGAAGAACTGAAAGGAAACGATCCTCAGGATAAAGTTCAACCATTGACCTCATATCAATAATATTTGAGCAAATATTGTATTGAGATAGCATTACACCTTTTGCACTACCCATCGTTCCAGATGTAAAAATCAGAGAAGATAATTCATAAGGATTAATTGATGGGAATTTGTCTTTATTTTCATCAAAGCTTTGTTCATTGATTATCTCGGTCATTGAATAGATGCCTTCATCTTCAGTCTCAAAGTCCATATCTATGTAGTAATCAAGTCCTTTGATAGTTTTTTTATGTTCAAGAAAAATTTCTCTATAGTTTTCTGAAAAGATTACAGCCTTTGCATCAGATTGATGAAGAATTGTCAGTATCTCATTTTCTTTAAGATTTCTGTCAATGGGAACTACTACATAATTGAAAGTTGTAATTGCCAGATAGGAAATTCCCCATTGTACTCTATTTTCACCAATTAATGCAATGTGTGTCCTTTCTTTTAATCCAATTTTTTTCAGAGCCTTTCCTAATCTTATTACATATTCATATAATTCTCTGAAAGTTACTCTGTTAATGGGTGTAGGATTTAAATCCTCCAGTGCAATTTTATTTGGAAATTTACGATAGGATTGAATTAACATTTCCTGGAATGAGTTAAATTTTTCAACTTCGTATAATGGATAATCTTCGAGTAAGTTTTTCATTTATTAATCTCCCTATAATTTTTTTTGGTGGGCTGAAATTAGAGAATGTGTCTTTCCTCAACTCTTTTTCCTCATAATTGTGGGCGCAGTAGGATTCGAACCTACGACCTTACGCGTGTGAAGCGTACGCTCTGGACCAACTGAGCTATGCGCCCATTTCATTCCAAAATTTCAATTGCCATTTGCAATTTAACTAAATGAATAATTTTATTAAATCGAAAATTTTGAAAATTAGATGTGTCCAAAAATCATATTAAGTCTATTGAAGGAATGAATTATAAAATCTTATCGCTGACTTTAATTAATTTTTTTCATGAAAATATTGTTGTTATTGTTGAACTGTAGAAGCAATATTCTGGGTTTCAGGAATGAATCTGAAACAAGAAAATAGATTTATTAGTTAAAGCCGGTAAATTTGATAAAACATCTATGGTTGAGTAAATTGTATAACAAAACTGGAGTAAGAAAATGAATTCACTTAAAACTGTATTTTTAATGACATTAATGATGGTTCTGTTCATCCTTGTAGGAGGATTGCTCGGTGGACAGGATGGAATGGTAATCGCTTTTATATTATCACTTGGAATGAATTTCTTCTCATACTGGTTCTCTGATAAAATTGTTCTTTCAATGTATGGAGCAAAACAAGTGTCTGAGCGAGAAGCTCCCCAGCTTTATCGTCTTGTAAGAAGACTTACGACCAATGCTGGTCTTCCAATGCCAAAAGTTTATGTCATTGATAATCCAAATCCTAATGCTTTTGCAACTGGCAGAAATCCTCAGAATGCAGCTGTTGCAGTAACTACAGGAATTTTGAGAATATTAAACGACGAGGAGCTTGAAGGAGTTTTAGCACACGAACTTGCTCACATCAAACACAGAGATATTTTATTAGCAACAATCGTTGCAACTTTTGTTGGTACAATCACATTTATATCAAGACTTGCTGGTTGGTCGATGATGTTTGCTGGTGGTAGTCGAGACCGTGAAGATAGTGGAAATGCTTTGGCTTCTCTTGTCCTGTTAATTGTTGCACCAATTGCTGCCGTAATTCTTCAACTTGCCATAAGTCGAGCAAGAGAATTTATGGCTGATGAAGGTGGAGCGAGAATTTCTGGAAAACCTCTTGCTCTGGCATCTGCTTTGAGCAAGCTGGAACAAGCAGCTCAAGTTGTTCCAATGAGAGAGGCAAGTCCTTCGACTGCTCATCTTTTCATTGTGAATCCGTTAAGGGGAAGCTCAATTATGAAATTATTTTCAACTCATCCACCGATTGAAGAGAGAATTCGCAGATTGAAATTACTTGCTCAAGGAAGAATTTAATAATCATTAATGCGTTCATTACTTGTAATCTTTGCATTTCTCACTGGTTTGTTGAGTGGACAAACAAAAGTTGAAATCGAAATCCTGAATCGGGTAATTGAAAATTCATTTTCTCCGGTTCAGGATTTTTTTATGAAAGATTCTATTAGCGATGTGAAATTAAAATTTCTTTCCGATGATGAAAAAATTATTCCATTAATTCGATCAAAAATTTTATCAGGTTTTAAAGAAAATAGTTCGTCGAAAAATGTTTTAGAAGTAATTGTGAATAGATATGAAGTTAGATATCCAGCTATCGTTTCTTATCCTCTTTTTGGTGAGGAAAAATTGAAAAGGGAAATTGAACTTAACCTGACTTATAATTTATTTGAAAATGACATTACGAAATTTCACCATAATTTTGGTTATGTTCATACAGATACAATCCCGGTTTCCTCGATTGTACTTGATGAAAAAGATTCGACTGTTTACAATTCAATTCCATCAATACCAATCTGGAGAAGTCTGGTCGAACCAGCAATCATTTCTTCAGTTACAGGTTTAATTGTATATCTTTTCTTTACTGTTAGAAGTAGATAAAACTTAGTTTTTAAATCAAATTAATTTTAATTTTGAAAGATGAAATCACTCAAATACTTAATATTACTTACTACAGGAATAATTTTTATTAATTGCTCTGGTTCTAAAGATTTAACCAGTTTGACACCTGAAGAGAGATTTGCTCTGGCGAAAGAGAAATTCGATAAAAAAGATTATCTCGAAGCAATTAATGAATTTGAAAACTTAATGATTCAATATTCTGGAACTGGAATCATCGATGATGCTCAGTATTATCTCGCATATTGTTATTTTAAGAGAGATGAGTTCATCAAAGCTGCCTATGAATTCAGCAAATTAATCAGGGATTATCCAGCCAGTGAATATGTGAAAGATGCTCAATTTATGCTGGCGGAATCATATTATGAACTTTCTCCACATTATACGCTTGATCAACGATTTACAGAGAAAGCAATTGAAGAATACCAGGCATTTATTGACTTTTTCCCTGATGATCCGAGAGTCAAAGAGGCTGAGAAGAAAATCAAAGAGCTTAATGATAAACTGGCAAAAAAGATTTATGAGACGGCTGAACAGTACAGGCGAATGAACTACATTAAATCAGCATTAATTTATTATGATTTACTTCTTGAAAAATATCCAGATAGTAAATATTCATCATCTGCTTTATTTACAAAAATAAAATTGCTTGTGGAAAGGTCGCGAAATAGTGAAGCATTAGAAGAAGCCAAGAGATATTTGCTTAGATTTCCTGATGGAGAATATGCAAAGGAAGTTCAGAAGTTAATTCAACAACTTCAAAAAGGTTAATAATGAAAGAAATTATAGAAGAAGGACGACCTTTCAAATTTGTTTCTGATTCTGAAACAATAATGACTGAACTCGTTCTTCCCAATGATACAAATCAACTGGGTAATTTACTTGGTGGGAGGTTGATGCATTGGATTGATATTTGTGCCGCAACTGCTGCTGCAAGACATTCGAATAGAGTTTGTGTGACTGCTTCTGTAGATAAAATCGATTTTCATCATCCAATAAAACTCGGTGAGCTTGTGATTTTGAAAGCTTCAGTTAATCGTGTTTTTAATACATCTATGGAAGTAGGAGTTAAGGTTTATGCTGAAAATATCAAGACAGGTGAAATCAAACATACAAATTCAGCTTATCTAACATTTGTCAGTCTCGATGAAGAAGGTAAGCCATGTCTTGCGCCTCTGGTTAAACCAGTCACTGATGATCAAAAAAGACGATATGAACAGGCGCTTATTCGAAGAGGTTATCGAATCGAACAGGCTAAGAAAAATTAGACTAATCTCTTTTCTTTGCCTTATTCTTACACATACTCTCCTTTTTGCTCAAGTCGAAAGGAACTCAGAAAAAATTTTTTTGAATGGATTTGGTAGATACATTTTTATTGATAATCAATTGAAACTCTACAATTTGTTCAGCTATGATGTTGACGGTGATGGAAATATCGATATCGGTGGATTAGATGAGAGTGGAAAGAACCTTCATATTTATTTCGGGAAAGGTTTTAATCAATTTACCAGACCAGTTAAGTATTCACTGGGATATAAATTTTCAGGATTAATCGTTAAAAAATTAAATCTTGATTCAAGACCAAACTTGATTTTGTCTTCTAAAGTTGATGGTTTGATAAAAATTTATGCTTTTAATCGAAGAAGTATTTCTTTGCTAATGAATTTGAAGGTCGATTGTTGTTTCTCCGATATGAATATCATTAATCTTGATAGAGGTCACGAATTGGAAATTGTTTTATCTGGTTCAAATTTCAGAGGTCTGGGAATCATTAGCTTTAAGAATTACACATACACTTATAAAAAAATTGATAATGAAACCTACAGTAAACTTATTCCAATTTTTCTAAATAGTGATGAAAAAATTGATTTCGTTGGTTTTAATTCGCTGACAAAAGAGTTAGTTCTGATTAGAAATAATTCAATTTATCATTACTCTAAAAATGTATTTAAAAAATTTGATGAAGCAATTGATGAAATATCATCAGGCAATTTTGATGATGATCCAATTAATGATTTAATTCTTGTCTCAAATCAAACTAAGTTAATGTATGTTTTATCAGGCAATGGTATTGGAAGTTTTTCAAATGTTCGAAGAATGACAACTATTTCGAATTATTCGTCAATTACTGTTTCTGATTATAACAGAGATTTGATTGATGATTTTATCGTTTATGATAAATTCGCCAGAAAATTATTCCTTAAATATTTCTCAAACGATCAGAAAAGATTAATTAACCAGACTTTAATTGAGCTAAATAAATTGTACTCGATGGCTAATTACAGAACTACAACAACCAAGGGAATTGCAATCTCATCTGACCAGGGATTGTTTCTGATTGTATATTCGAGTCTTCATTTTACTTCAGAAAAATTTGCTCTCTCTTCTAAAATTTCAGATCTCATAACTTTAAGATTAGAAGACGAATTATTTCCAAGAATTATTTTTATCGATAACGAAAATCGAAAATTAAATATACTTTCAAGGAATGAATTTAATTCACCCCAGGAAATTTTAGTTTTACCTCTGAGCTATCCTTATGAGAGGATTAAAGTTCTTTCTTTTGAAGGGAATGAAGCGACACTTGTCGCTTTTAAACCATTATTATATCATTTTGATTTTTTCAAGATTAACTTAAAAACGGGCATATATCTACGAGAAATTTTAACAGTTGATGGTCTAATTAGAGATATTGGTTTAGAAGAATTAACAGGTAATCAAATTAAAATTAATATTATTACTCAAGTAAAAGATGATTTGAGAATGGTGATACTTAAACCCTTCGATGTCAATAAAGCAATCTTAAATGAAAAAATTAGTTCAGTTAATTTGATTGATTTTGTGTTTGATTATCCCAAAAGAGAATTGATTTATCTGTCACGAGGTTCAAGAACAAATGAAATTCAGTTATCGATTAAGAAATTTAATAATAGTTACAAAACCTCAGAGACAGTCAATTTGATTTCAATAAAGAACGAAAACTATCTATCAATCAATTTGTCAATGTGTGATTTAATTGATGGTATAAGTTATGCATATATTAATCTATCCAGTCAATTGGAAAACAAATTAATGGTCGTGCCTTTAAATAAGCCAGATAAATTTTTTACACTGGAAAAAGTTCATATCAATGATGTTAATAGCTGTAAATGTAAAATGCATACTTCTTTTCCTGCCAAGACTTTTACATTTTATAATGAATTAAATACGAATGTGGAGAAGATTGTTTTTCGTTCTGGAAGACCAGTAAATTATTCATTGAAGTCTTTACCTTTCAATCCGATTTATTCATATGATTATTCGCTTAAACGGAAGCCTGAAATTCTTTATATTTCCGATTATTCGATCATTAATATTGAATGGTCTACAGAATGAAAATAATTTTATTATTAATTGTAATCGTCTCCTCCCCAATGATGGCTTATAATTTTGATTTTGCAAGCAATCGACTTGACTCAAATTATATTGCGTTTCTTAGAATAAAAAAATTATTAGGTAATGAATATGATTCTTATATAGATGATAAAAAGTGTGGTTTTAGACTGGTTAATTCCATAAAATTTAATCTTGAACAATATTCTCTTGATAAAAGAGAAAGGCTTCAATCTGTTCTTCAAAGACCTGTAAAGCAAGCAACCTTTATTACACCGAGTGGAAAATTTAAAATTCATTATGATACAACTGGTAACAATGCAATTAAATATTCACTCCACGAACTTGCCCGAGCTCTTGATTCAGTTTATAATTTTGAAGTAAACATTATGGGTTTTCCACCAGCACCTGAAGATTTTGGAATTGGTGGCGACAACCGATATGATGTGTATGTTGAAGATATTAGTCCGATCTATGGTTACACTGAATTCGAAAATCCCATTGGTTCAAATCGTTATACTTCATTTATGGTGATAGATGATAGCTATGATGAAGTTGATTATTATACAAAAGGAATCGATGGGATGAGAGTTACAGTTGCCCACGAATATCATCATGCAATTCAAATTGGAAATTATCGTTACACAGATAGTGATATCTGGTTTTATGAACTTTCTTCAACTTCAATGGAAGAATTTGTTTATGATACAATCAATGATTATTACGCTTATATGCCTACCTTTTTCAATAGACCTGATAAAATTTTCACAGGTTTTGATGGTTATTCTCAGGCTGTCTGGAATATATATCTTCATAAAGTTTTTGAACAAGATTTCTCAATTTTTGTCAGACAATGGGAACTCGTTCGTTCCTATGCAGCTCTTGAAGCAATTAAGAAATCAATTGAAGAAAGAGGAAAGTCATTTAAAAGTATTTTCGCACAATTTTACAAATACAATTATTATACAGGATATCGCTCAAAACCAGATCAATATTACGAGGAAGGTGAGTTCTATCCATTAGTTAGATTTAATTATCCAATACAATTTGTAAAACCCTCTCGAACGATTAATGGAAAAAGTCAACCATGTGCAGGGAATTATTACCTTGTAATTGATTCATTATTACGTATACCATACCCACCAGATTCAATTGCAATCATTATTGTTAATACAAATGTTGATTCGGCTTTAAGCTGGTCAAACTTTTCTCAACTATTTAATTATTCAATAAGAATTTCAGACTCACAGGATGATTTTTCGTTCTTAAAAATTTCGTCCAATCTTTATTCAAAATTTATCGTTTCTGATCCAAATAACTGGTCAGATTTTTATATTCTAAATGATACTTCTACAATCGCAAGGATTACAGAAACTTCTAATTTTGCTTTTCCAATGCCAGCAAACTTGAACAAATCGGGATTTATCAAAATTCCAGTTCCAGTTGACTGGATTGGCGAGGTAGATTTATTTATTTATTCAATTAGTATGGATTTAATTTATTCTTCCAGAAAAACACCACAAATTTTTGATAGTAAATTAATTGTTCAATGGGATGGGAAGGATTTAAATAACAGTAAAGTTTCATCAGGTATTTATTTTTATATTTTATTAAATGAAAACAAAAAATCAATTGGAAAAATTGTAATAATAAATGAATAATATCCAGCTTATTGTAAAAAATTTAAAGAAAACTTTTAATCGCAGACTTGTTTTCGATAAACTGAGTTTTGAAGTCAGAGCAGGCGAGAGATTGGTTATTACTGGAAAAAATGGCTCTGGCAAATCTACACTTATAAAAATTCTTGCCGGGGTTATGAACGAATCATCAGGTTCATTTGAGTATATTTTTGATAGTGGAAAAATTGATCGAGAAGATATCTATAAAATTATTGGTTTAGTTTCACCTTATCTTGTTCTTTATGATGAATTTAGTGCATTCGAAAATCTGAAGTTATTTGCAAAAATCAGAAATCTGAAAATTGATGATGATAAGATAAATCAAATTCTGGAAAAAGCTGGTTTGTTTAATAGAAGAAATGACCTTGTCAGAACTTATTCCTCGGGAATGAAGCAAAGAGTAAAGTATGCTTCTGCAATTCTTCATGATCCTCTTGTACTTTTACTCGATGAACCTACTTCAAATCTTGATATTGAAGGTAAAGATTTTGTTGATGAACTCGTACAAAATTTCAGAAAAGATGGAATTGTTGTTGTAGCGACAAATGAAACTCAGGACTTTAAATATGGTCAACGAATAATTAATCTTGATGATTACAAAAACAATCAATCAAAATGAAAAGAGCTTATTATATATTTTATAAAGATTTTTCGTCAGAACTCCGAATGCGTTTTGCTCTAAACGCATTAATAATGTTTGTGATTGTAGCAGTGAGTACGATTTTATTTTCACTGGCTAACGAAAAAGTCAATCAAAATGTTTATGCTGGGATGTTCTGGGTAGTTGTATTTTTCTCTGCTATGTCTGGATTATCGCGGACTTTTGTCTCCGAAGAAGAGAGAGGAACTACTCTTATTCTGTCATTAATTGCAAATCCCATCTCGATATTTATCGGTAAATTTCTATTTAATCTTGTATTGCTGTTTTTTATCAATACCATTATTGCTTTTCTATATATGATTTTGTTTCAGGATTTTTCAATTCAAAACTGGGATAGTTTTCTTCTTGCGTTTATTCTCGGGAATATCGGAATTGCAGGTTCATCAACTATAATTGCTGCAATAATTTCTAAAGCAAATGTGAAAGGAACACTCTATCCTGTTCTTGCGTTTCCTGTTCTTCTACCGCTGATTTTAATGTTAATCGAAATTACCAAATCAGCAATGGAAGGAAATCCAATTTCCGATGTTGAAGCTGAATTGATGGTTTTAATTTCTTATGATATAATTATGATTACTGCTTCTGTACTCGTTTTTGATATAATCTGGAGAGACTAATTCTTTCATTGAAAATAATTGACATTAAAAATATTTTTGGAGTGACTATGAGAGCCTTTTGGAAGTACTTGCTTCTTATTTTGATGACCCTCGTGATATTAGGGGGGCTTATTCCACCAATTGTTGCTTATCCAAAAAATTTTTTTGAATTTCCTTTAATTCCAGGATTGGAGGATAAAGCCAGAATAATTTTTTTCCATGTTCCAACAGCATGGCTAACTGTACTCGCCTATCTTATAGCGATGTTTTATGGCATTCGTTACTTAAAGAAAAAAAATATTTACGATGATATGAAGTCAGTTTCTGCTGCTGCACTTGGTCTGGTCTTTTGTATTCTGGCAACAGTTACTGGCTCTGTCTGGGCTAAATTTACCTGGGGTTCTTTCTGGCACTGGGATCCAAGGGAAACAAGTATTTTCATATTACTTCTGATTTATGGAGCTTATTTCGCTTTGCGTTCCGCCCTTGATAGTGAAGAGAAAAGAGCAAGGCTATCAGCTATTTATTCAATTATTGCTTTTCTTACTACTCCGTTTTTTATTTTCATTATGCCAAGATTGATGATTGGTCTTCATCCTGGTTCACTTGAGATTGATCCAGCCACAGGTCAGATTAGAGCAAGTGCTAATCCAGTGATAAAATTCCAGATGGCAGCAAATATGAGAGTAGTTTTTTTCTTATCACTTACAGCATTCACTATATTGTATTTCTGGTTCTGGAATTTAACTCATCGCATCTTGAAGTTAGAATATAATTCTCAAAAAGAAATATAGGAGAGATAACCCGTGAATCCATTTTATGATTTTCTCGAACAAAATTCACTTTACATTGTTATGATTATTGTTTTACTTGTCTGGTTTGGAATCTTTGCTTTTACTTTTAATCTTGAAAAGAGAGTAAAAAAATTAGAGGAGAAATTAAACCAATGAAAACAAGATATTATATCGGAGGATTTATAATTGTAGTTTTTCTCGGATTGTTATTCTACAACTTTACTCGAACAAATATTGAATATGAAAGTGATTTTACTCAAGTAATGGCAAAAGGAAAAACGTGTAAAGCAACTGGTGTATGGGTCAAAGAAAAATCATTTCAGGAAGATGTACAGAATAGAACATTTATCTTCTATTTACGCGATGCAAAGAATAATGAAATGAAAGTGATTTATCGTGGAATTAAACCTAATAATTTTGAAATTGCTTCTAATGTAGTAGTAACGGGTAAATACGAAAACGGTGTCTTCCACGCTACAGATGTTTTAACTAAATGTCCATCTAAATATGAGGGACAAAATATAAATACAAGCGGTTCTTAATCGCAGGAGAAAATTATGATTGGAAATATTTTAAATTCGATTGCTTTTATTGCTGCCATAACTTCAGCAATTATGTATTTTCTGAATTTTCGTGGTTTTCAAAATACTTTAAATTTTGCTCGAATTGCTTTTCACACTATGGCAACTTCAACAATTCTCGCAAGTGTGTTTTTACTTTATTTGATTTTAACTCATCAATTTCAATATAAATATGTTTATAGTTACTCTGATACTTCTTTACCACTCGGTCTGTTGATTTCAACATTTTATGCTGGACAGGAAGGAAGTTTTCTACTCTGGGCTTTATGGATGGCCATAATTGGAGTTATTCTCCAGCAGTATTCTGCTGCACGTGGAGATCTTGAACCAAGAGTAATGTCTGTTTATTCTTTAGTTCTATCATTTCTATTGCTGATGATAACTCCACTTGTTAAGAATCCATTTGCCTTGATTTATTCTGAACCATTTATGGCTTCGGCAAATACAATTAATCCTCAATTTTTTAATCTCCCATTTCTTTCGAATTATCTTTTTACTGATAATTCTACTGGAATGAATTATGTGAAGATTGATCAATCACTTGTTGATGCTTTAAATTCTGCTGGTATTGGATTGAATGAATTTATCATAAATGGTAAAGGTTTAAATCCTTTACTTCAGAATTTCTGGATGCAAATTCATCCACCGATTTTGTTTGTTGGCTTTGCAGCGATGAGTGTTCCTTTTGCATTTGCTTTCTCTGCTTTAATGAAAAATGATTATAAAAAATGGATTGGCCAAGCTTTACCATGGACACTTTTTGCAGCAATGGTTCTTGGTCTCGGAATTATGCTCGGAGGTTACTGGGCATATGGTGTATTAGGATGGGGAGGATACTGGGCATGGGACCCGGTTGAAAATTCATCTTTAATTCCATGGATTGTTTCAGTTGCCGCTTTACATACAATGCTTGTTCAGAAAAAAACAGCCAGTGAAAATAGTATTGGTGCTTTTGCAAAGACAAATTTAGTTCTGGTAATTTTAGCATTTGTTCTTGTGCTTTACTCGACATTCTTAACAAGAAGTGGTGTTCTTGGTGATGCATCGGTTCACAGTTTTGTTGACCCTGGTTATTTTGCTTATTTACTTCTTTTAATTTTTATGGGTACTTTTATTGTGCTGGGTGGTGGTTTATTGATTTATAGATGGAATTACTTAAAACAAATTACTCCTCCACAGAATAATCTGCTCTCGAGAGAATTTGCTTTATTCACAGGTTCTGTAGTTCTTGGTGCTTCAGCTCTTGTTACATTTCTTGGAACTTCCGCACCGATATTCGGAAAATCTATACAGATTGAATTTTACAACGAAATGAACTTACCTCTTGGAATTTTAATTGGATTAATTAATGGATTGAGTTTACTGGTTAAATGGAAATCATCTGATGGGAAAGAATTACTAAAAAAATCTGTATTCTCTCTGAGTGCATCAATAGTTGCAACTATCATTATGGTTTTTGCGGGAGTCAGAGATTTTAAGATGATTCTTTTTGCATTTGCATCATCCTTCGCATTCTTTGTTAACGCAGAAATTGCATTTAAAATTTTGAGAAGAAATCTGGAAAAAGCAGGTGCTTATGTTGCTCATATGGGCTTAGCTTTACTTTTTATTGGTGTAATTGCATCATCAAAATATGATAAATCAATTGATGTTAATCTTGTCAAAGGTGAACCAGCAGATGTTTTTGGATATAAATTGATTTTTACAGGTTATTCTCCAACTCAAGATGGGAAATATTTGTTTAATATTTTGATTGAAAAGGATGGAAAAAAATATAAGGCTTCACCTGTAATGTATTATAGCGAATACAATCAAGGAATTATGCGAAATCCTGATATTGTCCCATTTATAACCAAAGACATTTATATTTCACCAATTTCTTATGACGATGGCAGCAGTACACATTCTGATGGTCAAACTTTTCAGTTAAAAAAAGGTGAGACAATCAAATATGGTGAATCTGAAATAGAATTTGTTGCATTTGATTTACCAGCTGATGCAATGCAAAAAATGATGTCTGGTGGTGATTTTGAAATAGGTGCAAAATTAGTTGTGAAAAATTATGGTTCTAGATACGAAGTCGAACCAAAGTATGGAATAAGAAATGGTGAGAAGTTAAATGATCCTGTTGAAATTAAGGAAGCTAATCTTGTTATAAATCTGGTTTCTATAAGTGCTAATGATAAAATGGTTACACTTCAGATTGAGCCTTTCAAAGTGGAAAGACAACAACAGGAAATTAAACGAGAAATCCTGGCAGTCACTGCTAGCATCAAACCATTTGTTGGACTTGTCTGGCTTGGAACTGTTATTATTGTTGCGGGATTTTTCATTTCGATGTTAAGAAGGCTGAAAGAATCAAGAAATTAAAATATACATTAGGTTAATAAAAAAGCCAGACATTATGTCTGGCTTTTTTATTTAATTCAAACTAATTTTTTACTCACTTGACTTTAAATACTTCTCAGGATTGTCTTTAAATTTCTTTAAGCATTTTTTGCAGCAGAAGTAATAAGTCTTTCCCTTGTATTCCATTTTCAATGAAGGGTCAGCTTCTTCACCACTGACAACACAAACGAGCTCTTCTTTTTCTGATTTTTTTACCTGTGTTTCAGATTTTTTGTCAGATGAACTTTGTTTTGAGGTTTTATCTGTGGTTACTTCCTGTTTACCATGTTGGTGTTGCTTATCCTGGGCAAAAGCATTTGTGTGAACTGAAAAAGAAAGGAAGAGAACCATAAGAAAAATTGTGAAGCTTATTGTCTTAATTTTTTTTAGTGATGTAACTTTCATTTTTATTCCTTTCGTTTGTTGTTAATTGTTACATCACTACAACGCAAACCTGGCGATAAAAGTTTCTATTTAACAAGTTTAGAAATTTGTTTGAATTCGTCTGATCGACATTCTTCAAGCAATTCAAAAAGAACAGATTCTGTGGTAGTTACAATCGCACCTTCATTACTGAATCTCATTACCGCGGCATTGTAATCTGTTTCTTTACGGGAAGAGACTGCGTCAACTGGCACATTTACTTGAAATCCATTTGCAAGTAAATCTAAGACAGTCTGCATCACACATACATGAGATTCAATACCGCAAACAACTATCTGGTCTAATTTTTTATCTCTCAATTTTAAAAAGAGATTTTCAGCACCGTAGCAACTGAAAGTCAATTTTTGAATTGCTTCTTCAGGTTGAAGATTCTTGAGAATTAATTCGGTAGTTGGTCCCAAACCCTTTGGATATTGTTCAGTATAAAAAACTGGAATCTGGAGAATTTTAAATCCATTAATCAATTTATTAATGTTTTCGATGAGTTGTTCATAATTTCGCATTACGCGAAGAATTCTTTCCTGTACATCAATTACAAGGAGAGCAGTTCGATTTTTGTTTAAGATTTTTGGGTTACGAATCATTTTTAACCTTCTAATTTAATTTCACTAATAATTTTTAAATCTTTTATTTAGATAGATAAGTGTTAAAATTAAATTCTATTTTTTCCTCACAATAAAATGGTTCACCGTATTGCTTGCCAATTTGAAATCCAAAAAATTCCGCACGAGCTTTAAGATAATTCAAAAATTCTGGTCGTGAGATAAATGTTTCAGGTTCTTTTGATTTGGGATTATAAAATTGACTCGAAAAGGCGAGAACAGCTTCCATTTTTAATTCGAAATATGGCGAGATATCGTAAATAAATGTTGGTTCGAACGGATATGTTTGCATGTAATAAAATGTTTTCTTTGGTCTGTGAGGTTCAAGAGATTTATTCTTGACTACAAAATTTTTAAGTCCCGAATAAAAGACAGATGCTTTAATAAGTTGAGCCGCATTTTCGTGATCTGGATGACGGTCTCTAAAATATGGTGCAAATACCAATTGAGGTTTGAATTTTCTAATTACTTCAACAACTTTTTTAATGGATTCTTCTTTTACCTCAATATTACCGTCTTTCATTTTTAAGTTTTCTCGAAAGTTAATGCCAAGAATCTTACTTGCTTTCTCTGTTTCTTTTTTACGAATCTCTAGATTACCACGTGAACTTAATTCACCTTGAGTTAGATCAACTACGCCAACTTTAAATCCTCTTTCAATCAGAGAAATAATAGTCCCACCCATAGAGAGTTCAACATCATCAGGGTGAGCTCCAAATGCAATTATGTCGAGTGAAAATTTATTCATGTTTTTATTTTCAAAATATTAAACATTAAGAATCAATCAAAGTTATCAAGGATATTTTTTAGTTCATCCTTGATTAAGTGGTAAGTTTTATCAATATCAAATGAAATGCTTGAACCTAACTGAAAATTAGAACAGCTGATTCCAAGTATTATTAAAGTTGCGGGAAGGTGACCTATCATTTCTGCAATTTGCAAGATTTCACTTAAACTTATGGAATGGGAGGAAAAGAAGTTTAATCTGGAAAATTCGAAATCTTTATCGATTGTAAATTTTTTGATAGAACCTTTTTCGTCTTGTTCTGAATCAATTGCATCAATTAAAACTATTTTATCATAATTTATAAAGTAATCGATAAGTTCTAATTCATTGCGACTCTCTACAATTTCAAGGACTGGAAAATCTTCCTTAAGTTTTCTCGCTATAATTATACCAATTGCATCATCACCACGAAACTCATTACCAATTCCAATAATGAGAGGATAATTCATTTTTAAGATTTTATTCTCGGGTAATATCCAGTTTTAGAAAGTGGGTTGCACATGAAATACACGGGTCATAATTTCTTATTGCTTGTTCGAGTTTCCATTGAAGTTCATCTTTCGGTAAATCAATATACTTTTGAACAAATTCGTAAAGATCTTTTTCTATTTGTTTTTGATTTTGAGAAGTAGGAGGAACAATTTTAGCCGCTTCTATTAAACCATCTTTGCCAACTTTATATCGGTGATAAAGAATTCCTCTTGGTGCTTCTGTACATCCATAACCAACTCCTTCTTTCATCTCAAAGTCGATATAAGGTTTTGTATTCCAGTCCAGGCTTTCAATTATTCTAATTGCTTCATCAAAGGCATAAAGTGTTTCTACAGCACGGGCAATTATACTTTTGAATGGATTTGTTACTGGTGGTAAAAATCCAATTTCTTCAGATATTTCTTTTGCAATAGGTGAGAGTTTATCGAAGTTCAAATTAAAGCGGGCAAGTGGACCAACAAAATAAGGTTCACCTTTTTTATTGACAGAATGTAATGCATTTGAATAAGCTACATGTTCTTCGAAGAAATTTGATTCGTATTCACTTATTTCAATATCCAATCCTTTATTTGAAACAAGTCGACCTTCGTTAAAGGGATATTCATTTTGATGTCTTAATGCGACAAATTCATAATCAAAATCAAAATCTGGGAATGGAAGAGATGAAGTCCACCGCACAGTTTCTATTGCAGCATCACGTGCCCACTTCAGTCGTTCCAGTAAGAGGAGGAATTCAGATTTTGAAGGGATGCTGTAGAAACCACCAACCCGCACATTAATAGGATGAATTTCTCTTCCACCCAGAAGTCTAACAATCTCATTTCCAATCTTTTTTAATTCGAGTGCTTTTTTCACAAGACCTGGATAGTCTTTTGCAATTTGTATAGCATCTTGATATCCGAGAAAATCTGGTGCGTGAAGTAAATAAATATGAAGAATATGACTTTCAATCCATTCACCGCAGTAGATTAATCTTCGCAATTCACGGATTGGACCTTCGATTTTCAATTCAGCTATTTTTTCCAATGCATGAATAGAACTCATTTGATAGGCGATAGGGCAAATACCACAAATTCTGGCAGTGATATCTGGAACTTCGGTGAAGTGTCTTCCAACTAAAAATGCTTCAAAAAATCTTGGTGGTTCAAAAATCTTAAATTTTAAATCTTTTATTCGATTTCCTTTGATGTTTACAATAAGTGAACCTTCGCCTTCAACTCTGGCTAAGTAATCGACTTTGATAGTTTTACTTTTCATAAGCTTCACTCTCCTTACGAAATGCATCTGCATAAGCGTTGAAGTTTCTAAATGACCTTAATATCTCAGAATTACCGGCTCCCATCTCTTCAAATTGATTTGCAAGAGATGAAGTATTTGGTGATTCTTTTGGTCCATAGCAGCCAAAACAACCTCTATTGTAAGAAGGACAGAGAGCATTACATCCTGCATGAGTTACTGGACCAAGACAAACTTTTCCTTCTGCAACCATTACACAAACAATACCTTTTCGTTTGCATTCAATACAAACACTTGTATTTGGAATGTTAGGTTTTCTGTGATTAATAAATGCATTTAATACTTCTAATAGTTGATATTTATTTATCGGGCAACCTCTTAATTCATAATCAACATAAACATGGTGAGAAATTGGAGTAGAATGCTGAAGTGTGGAGATGAATTTTGGATTTGCATAAACAAGATTTATGAATTCACGAACATCCTTAAAATTTCTCAAAGCTTGAATTCCACCAGCAGTCGCACAGGCACCAATGGTTATTAAAATTTTTGATTGCCTTCTTATTTTATGAATTCTTTCTGCATCGTGAGGTGTTGTTATTGAACCCTCGACCAATGAGATATCATAAGGACCTGCTTTAATTTCTCTGGATGCTTCTGGGAAATTTGCAATTTCAACAATATCCGCTACTTCAAGGAGTTCATCTTCACAATCCAGTAAACTGAGTTGGCAACCATCACAGGAAGCAAATTTCCAGACAGCAAGTTTTGGTTTCTTTGTTTTAGCCATATTTAAATCTCTCTTTTTGCGAATAGATGTTCAATTTCTTTAAAATTAAATACAGGACCATCCTTGCAAATAAATTCTGTTCCATATTGACAATGACCACAAAAACCAACTCCACATTTCATATTTCTTTCCATTGAGACAAAAATGTTTTCTTTTGAAAGTCCTCGTTTCAGCAATTCGACTATTGTATATCTCATCATTATTTCTGGTCCACAAATCATTGCTGTAGTGTTGATAGGATCAAATGGAGCACGTGGAATAAGAGTAGTCACAACTCCTACATTGCCTGTCCAATTTTTAACTGCTCTATCTACAGTTACAATGATATCTATATCAAGTCTGGACCTGAATTTTTCAAGTTCTTTTCTAAAGAGGATGTCTTTCGGAGTTCTTGCACCATAGAGTAAAATAATTTTTCCAAAATATTCTCGATTAGAAAGTAAATAGTAAATCACAGGACGAAGTGGAGCAAGTCCAATTCCACCAGCAACGAGTAAAATATCATTACCAATGGCTTCTTTCACAGGCCAGGGTCTACCGAAAGGTCCACGGATTCCTACTACTTCATCTTTTTTAAGTTTTGCCATTTCTTTTGTAACTGTTCCGACGGCTCTTGTTGTGTGAACAAGAACGCCTTTTTTATTCGGGTCGCCACTAATTGAAATTGGGATTTCACCTACACCAAAAATATAAATCATATTAAACTGGCCTGGCTCAAATGAAAATCCATTTCTACCATCAAACGATTTTAATTCAAGTGTAAATGTATCGTGAGTTTCTTTTATAAATCTTTGAACTTTAAAATTAGCAGGAATCATTACATCCATATCCAGTTCCTTTCGAAAAGAGATGAGTTGCTTAATTTTTTCCGTAAAGATCTAATAATTGAATTCTCATTGCATGAATTCGTTGTTCGAATACATTGGCAAGTCGTTTCATAATTTCATATCCGAGTTTTGGATCAATTTCACATTTATTTCTTAGACAGGTTCCGTCGAGTTCAATCACTCTTGTTAATTCAACAGCTCTTGCGTCAAATCTCCATTGATATGGTGGAATCATCCATGACCAGCCAATAATATCTCCTTCACCGAGAGTTTGGATGATAATTGAACCAACCTCTGGTGAGTATATTTCAAGAGCAACTTTTCCACTTCTTATTATATAAAATGAATTTGCTTCCTCATTTTCTTTGAAGAGATATTTGCCTGGCTCGAACACAACATTTTTAGCACAACCTACAATTAATTGAATGTGTTCGGATGGTAATCCTTCTACAAAAGGATGTTGTGTAAGGATTTTTTCGAGAGATTCCATTTATTTTTCCTCCATTGAAGTGGTTTGATATTGAGATATCTTTCTAATCTTTGTGGCTTCTTGTGTTATATCAATTCCTACAGGACACCAGGTTATACATCTTCCGCAACCAACACAACCTGATGTTCCAAATTGTTCGTGCCAGGATGCAAGTTTATGTGTAAGCCATTGTCTATATCTACTACCAATAGAAACTCTCACACTTCCACCATGAATGTAAGAATATTCAAGTGTAAAACATGAATCCCACTTTTGAATTCTTTCTGCTTTTGTTTTTTGCAAGTCAGTATAATCTTCAACTGTCATACAAAAACAGGTTGGACAAACCATTGTGCAATTTCCACAGGCTAAACATCTTTTTGCTACATCCTCCCAGACAGGGCTCTCCAGATTTTTTAATAAAATTTCTTTCAGATTCTCTGTATCAAGTTTTTTCTGGACCTGTGATTTTGTGTTCTCTATTACTTTCTTGCCTTCATCAATATTTTCAGAATTAGCTTCTTTAGTTGAAAGTTGATTCAAAATATCTTCACCCTGTTGACTTCCAGCATCTATCAAAAAATAATGTTCATTTATGTTTTTTATTTCGGTAAGAACAAGATCATAACCAGACTTAACCTCTGGACCTGTTCCCATGGAAGTGCAAAAACAATTGGATTCTGCCTTTGAACAATTTACAGCAATAATAAAAGCATTCTTCCTTAAATTTTTGTATTGATTATTTTGATATTCACCACCAAAGAAAACTTTGTCCTGTATCTCAATTGCATTTATTTCACAGGCTCTCACGCCAATAAAAGCGTATTTAATATTGCTGTTGTCTTCTTTTTCAAATTCGATTTTATTGTTTTTATAAACTGCTGTGTAGAGTTTTTGAATTGGTGGATATAAAAATTTTTTCCATGATTGTGGACCAACTGTAAAATGGAAGTATGTGCCTGAGTCAATTTTTTCTAATCTATAAACTCCTGGTGCTTGCTTGTCAGTTATACCAATGGGAAGATCTTTAGAATCATGAATCTCGGAATAAACTAGAGCTTCACTTTCAACAGTAGGACCAATTAATTTATAACCTTTCTCCTTCAATATGAAGAAGAGTTTATCCAGTTCAGAAGTTTCAATTATTTTCATAATCAATCTTACCTATTAGGTTTTTAATATTAGAACAAAGTTGATGCCATAAGGTTAAGCTATTAAAATTTAAATTTAAGTTAAGTTGAGAAAATTTCTTTTGCAAGATTGAAATTTATGACTTGTGTTTATTCTAAGAAATGAAATCTTCTTGTTAATTATTAATAATCAAGCATTGAAATGAGATTTATAATTTTATTGAAAATCTTTGAAACCAATTAATTAAAATTTCATCTTACTCATAAAAAAGGAAAAAATATGTTCGAAATGGAAATTGTTTTTCCAGGCAATAAAAGAGTAGATGCGATTTTTAATGGAACAGTTGTTAGAACCGATCAACCAGTGCAAGCAGGTGGGGACGGTACAGCTCCTGCACCATTTGATTTATTTCTTGCTTCGATAGGAACTTGTGCTGGTATTTATGTACTTGGATTTTGTCAAGCACGAGGTATTCCAACAGATGGAATTAAATTAATTCAGAGAATGAATTATAATTACCAGAAACGTCTCTTTGATAAAATAGAAGTTGAAATTCAACTCCCTCCGGATTTTCCTGAAAAATATAAAGCTGCAGTGATCCATGCTGCCGATAATTGTGCAGTCAAAAAACATCTTCTAAATCCGCCTGAAATAGTTGTTAAGACAAATTAACCCTTATCAGTTCTCTCCTATAGTTAAGTGGCTTGGCATTTCGACAAGCCACTTCTTTTTTTTATTTTACTTAAAAGCAGGAAAGCAGAATGAAAATCTTAATTAAGAAAGGACTTATTATTTCACCTCCTGAAGAATTTGTTGGTGATATTTTTATAAATGATGGAATAATTGAGGCAGTCGGTGAACACGTCTTTAAAGAAGCTGATCGAGTAATTGATGCTTCGGGGAAGTTTGTTATTCCAGGTGGAATAGATGTTCATACACACCTCGATATGCCTTATTCAGGCGAGATTAAATCGAGAGATGATTTTTATACTGGAACAGTAGCCGCAGCATTTGGAGGTACGACAACAATTATTGATTTTCCGACTCAATCTAAAGGTAAAAGATTAAAGGAAACTTTTTTCGAGTGGATTGATAAGGCACAACAAAAAGCTGTAATTGATTATTCTTTTCATATGATTGTTACGGACTTGAATGTTCTTGAAGATTCAGATTTTAAATTTCTTGTTGATAATGGAATTACGAGTATAAAAATTTTTACTGCCTATCCAGATAGATTGATGCTCAATGATCGAGAAATTTTTTCTATTATGATGACAGCTAAAAAATATAATCTTCTTGTTATGGTTCATGCAGAAAATGGAATCATAATTGACGAATTGATAAAATTTGCTCTATCCAGGGGTTATACTCAACCAAAATATCATGCCCTTTCTCGACCTCCAGTATTAGAAGCTGAAGCAATAAATAGAGTGATTACTTACGCCAGTTTACTTGATATTCCAATTTACATTGTTCATACATCATCACTTGAAGGATTAAGAGTAATAAAACAATCAAGAGAAAAGAAAAAAGATGTACTTGCTGAAACCTGTCCGCAATATCTCTATCTTTCACTGGAGAATATTTCTAAGAACACTGATGATGATTACAAATTTGTTTTTACTCCACCAGTCAGAGAAAAATGGAATCAAGAGTTTTTATGGAATGGGTTGAGTGATAATACATTGCAAGTGTTATCAACTGACCATTGTCCTTTTAATTTTTCAGATCGAATGATTGGTAAAGATGATTTTACTAAAATTCCAAATGGTGGAGCTGTCATAGAACACAGGCTTGAGCTTTCTTTCAAGGGTGTAAAACAAAATAAAATTGATTTGAAAAGATGGGTTGAAATTAATTCAACAAATCCAGCTAAAATTTTTGGAATGTATCCTACTAAAGGTATAATTCGAGTAGGAAGTGATGCTGATATTGTCATCTGGAATCCAGAAATAAAACGCACAATCTCCGCCTCTAATCATCATATGAATATTGACTATTCAATGTTCGAAGGTATCGAATCTGCAGGTAAAGCTGAAATAGTTATATCTAGTGGAGAAATAATCATTGAGGATGATCAATTTATTGGTAAACCTGGAAGAGGAAGGTTTATTCAAAGAAAATCTTTTGATAAGAATTTGCTTTAGGCTGGATAAAAATTCTTTCATGAATGAAATCATTTAGTGATGATATTAAACTTTGAAATAAAATTAGGTTCAGCGCGAGTAAATCGAAATTATTCTAACGAAAAAAATTTTGAAAAAATACGCTAGACTCTTGACTTTTATTCTAACATTTTTATTTTGCACATCAGATATGATGAAATCAAAATTAAGTAAGTCCTTCACAAATTTGCCATTTAACTGGCAACTCTTCTTCTGGTGGCCTCGACAAGAGGCCTGATATCTCACCAATTGCGATTTATCGCATCGCGAAATAATTCCAATTAATTCAAAAAAACCAATAACGAATTAGTTAATAATTAATGGAGGAATACATGTTATCCAAAAAATATATTTTAAATGAATCAGATATACCTAAATTTTATTACAACATTCTTGCAGATTTACCTGAACCACTTCCACCTGTTCTTCATCCAGGAACAAAACAACCAATTGGTCCTGATGACCTTGCAGCTCTATTTCCAATGGAGCTTATTCTTCAAGAAGTTAGTTCAGAAAGATTTATCGAGATTCCTGAAGAAGTAAGAAATGCATATAAAATATGGAGACCCACACCACTAATTCGAGCATTCAATCTTGAAAAATATTTGGATACACCAGCAAAAATCTATTATAAGTATGAAGGCACAAGTCCAAGTGGAAGTCATAAACCAAACACTGCTATTGCTCAAGCTTTTTATAATAAAAAAGCTGGTGTCAAAAGATTGACAACGGAAACTGGTGCAGGACAGTGGGGATCAGCTCTCGCATTTGCAGGATCTTTATTTGATATTGAAGTGAAAGTTTTTATGGTGAGAGTTAGTTACAATCAAAAACCATATCGAAGAATAATGATGGAAAGTTATGGTGCCAGAGTGATTCCTTCTCCAAGTGAAGAGACAAACTCCGGAAGAAAAATTCTCAGTGATAATGTTGATCATCCAGGAACTCTCGGAATTGCTATTAGTGAAGCAGTTGAAGTTGCAGCTACAAACGACGACACCAATTATTCTCTCGGTAGTGTCTTAAATCATGTTATGCTTCATCAAACTATCATTGGACTGGAAGCAAAAAAACAATTTGAAATGGCAGGAGATAAACCTGATATTTTGATTGGTTGTGTCGGTGGCGGTAGTAATTTTGCAGGATTTACTTTTCCATTTATTGGTGAAATATTAAAAGGTAAAACCAACTATAGAGTAATAGCTGTTGAACCAGCTGCTTGTCCGAGTCTAACACTTGGAAAGTATACCTATGATTTTGGTGATACAGCTCATCTTACTCCATTAATTAAAATGCATTCACTTGGAAGCACTTTTATTCCACCCAGAATTCATGCTGGTGGACTGAGGTATCATGGAATGGCTCCAACTGTTAGTTTCTTAAAGGAAAAAGGATTTATTGAAGCAGTTGCTGTTGAACAAAACGAATGTTTTAAGGCTGGTTTGATTTTTGCGAAGTCTGAAGGAATCATACCTGCGCCTGAATCAACACATGCTATAAAAGTTGCAATTGATGAAGCATTGAGATGTAAAGAAAATGGAGAGAGTAAAGTTATAGCTTTCAATTTAAGTGGTCATGGAAATTTTGATTTACAGGCATACGATGATTATTTATCGAATAGATTAAATAATAATAAACTTGATGAAAATCAATTGAAAGCCAGTATGGAAGCAATTCCAGTTGTTTGAATTAATGAGCCACGAATTCATTAAGCCAACTAATGTAATTCGTGGCTTTTGATTATTTTAATTTTTAGGTGAAATATTTATTTGATTAGAAAAATAATTTTTAGTAAAATTGCATCGCTTTTAAGTTAAATTGAAATAAAAAAGTTTAATTGAAAATTTGTTTTTGTAATTCAGTTGGTTAGAACGCCTGTCCCGACAAAGTCGGGAAGGTCTCGAGTTCGTTAAGAGTTTGGATTAAGAATTTAGAATTACGAAGTTGAAAATTGAAAATCTGGGGTCGTAGTTCAGTTGGTTAGAACGCCTGTCCCGACAAAGTCGGGAAGGTCGCGAGTTCGTTAAGAGTTTGGATTAAGAATTTAGAATTACGAAATTGAAAATTGAAAATCTGGGGTCGTAGTTCAGTTGGTTAGAACGCCTGCCTGTCACGCAGGAGGTCGCGAGTTCGAGTCTCGTCGGCCCCGCACTGAAGCTCAGATAATTCTGAGCTTTTTTATTTTTAAATTGTATGTAAAATATTCTTTTGATCACGCAGGAGGTCGTCCCGAATGAAATTCGGGAAGTCTCGTCGTCCCCGCAAAGAAATAGCGCTTGGGATCTTCAGTCTTTTTTAATTTATAATAGCAATTCTAAATTCATTCATCATTTTAAAAACACTAAGCTCACTCATCTGTTTTAACCACTTATCAAAAATTTTTATCAATCAAAATTGAAACAGAAAAAATTATCAGTGATAACTTTTACGCAGTAATCTCTTAATTTTGTAAAAAATTTATGAGGAAAAATGTTTAAGAAAAGATTATTCACACCTGGTCCAACGCCTGTTCCTGAAAATATTATGCTTAGGATGGCTAAATCTATCATTCATCATCGTAACCCAGAATTCAAAGAAATTTTTGCAGAACTAAATGAAAATATAAAATATCTTTTTCAGACCACTCAAGATGTTTTTACTTTAACATCAAGTGGAACTGGTGCAATGGAAGCTTCAGTGGCAAATGTAATAAATGAAAATGAAAAAGCGATTTTCGTAAATGGAGGTAAATTTGGTGAAAGGTGGGGACAGCTTATCAAAACATTTGGTGGAATTCCTGTTGAGATAAAGAAAGACTGGGGTGATCCTCCAACTGTTGATGAAATAATTGAGTTAATCAAAAAATATCCTGAAGTTAAAGCAATCTTTCTTACTCATAGTGAAACTTCTTCTGGAACTATTACAGACATAAAAGAAATTTCAAGAGCAGTTCATCAATTCTCTGATGCATTAATTGTTGTTGATGGAATTACTTCAGTTGGAGCAATTGAACTTAAAATGGATGAGTGGGATTTAGACATTGTGTTAACAGGTTCTCAAAAAGGATTGATGATACCTCCAGGACTTGCATTTATTGCAGTTAGTGAAAGAGCGTGGAAAAAAATAAATCAAACTGAAAATCGAACTTTTTATCTATCATTAAAAAGAGCAAAGAAAGCACTTGAAAGTGGAGATACTCCCTGGACACCAGCAATCACTTTAATAATTGGGGCAAACGAAGCATTGAAAATGATAAAGCAAGAAGGAATTGAGAATGTATGGAAGCGTCATTCGCGACTTGCAGAAGGAATTCGAATTGGAGTAAAAGCACTCGGCTTAAATCTTCTGAGTAAAAGTCCATCGAATGCAATCACTGCTGTCTTAATGCCTGATGGAATCGAATTCAAAAAATTCAACGATGCTTTGAAACATGAATTTGGAATTACTGTAGCAGGTGGACAGGAGAATTACAAAGGAAAATTATTCAGAATTTCTCATCTCGGTTATTACGATGATTTCGATATGATTTCGATGATTTCAGCACTTGAATTTGCTCTGAAAAAAGTTGGTTATAAATTTGAGCCAGCTTCAGGTGTATCGGCAATTCAAAATTATTTTCTCCTTAATCTATGAAACTATCCATTGAACTTTTTACAACAACTGACTGTCAGAATTGTAAAATTGCTAAAATGATTTTAGAACAATACGGCTTAAATTTTATTGAAAAGAATATTGAGCTAAATGAAGATTTCAAAAAAGAATTTATTGAGAAAACTCAGGGACAAAAGTACGTTCCAACTTTAATCTTAAATGACAACATTTATGTGAACATTAAACCCCATGAACTTCTTGCTCTTGTTCAGAAAATAATGTCCAAAAAGTAATGGCTGAACAGATTAAAAAAATAAGTTTATTAGTTTCAAGACTAATGGCTTTCTTGATAGATTTTTCTTTTGTTTTAATTGTTTTCGTTTTTTTATTTAATAGATTGATTCAAGAATATGATAATGAAGTCTGGATGATCCCGCTGATTTTTCTTTTATTGTTTGAGACTTATTTTTTCTTATTTGAATTGTTGTTCAACTTTACAATTGGCAAGTTAATATTTGGTCTTCGAGTTAGAGCTACACAAGGAAAACAAAATCAATCAAAATTGAAATATTTTTTGACTCGCGTGTTTAATCTTTTCATAAGAAATTTTTCAAGAATTTTGATTTTCATTCCACCATTATTTATCTGGAACGAGATTCTGATTTTAATTTTTTATAAAGGAAAATCTTTTAGTGAGGTCATCTCGAATTTGCAGGTAGATTTCAAAAATCAGGAATCATTTTGTTGATAAATAAAAAACTTATTTTTGTTCAACTCTACTTAACTTTGTTTTAAGTTTTGAAAATTAAAGAGAGAGTATTATGAGTTCTACAAAATTTTTCATCATGGTCTTCCCTTTAATAATTTTTCTCTCTGGATGTGTAACTAAAAAAATTGTCTACAATGTTTATTATGTCAAACCATTTGACTGGCATCCAGAAGAAAAAAGAGATTCAACAATAAAATTTTTCGCACCGAGTTTTCAGGGACTCAAAATTTTTCTCGACCCGGGTCATGGTGGGACGGATAGAAAAAATAAGGGACCACAGGGATTAGCAGTTGAAGCTGATGTTAATTTGAAAGTTGCTTTATATCTAAGAGATTATCTCACTAAAGCCGGTGCAATTGTAAATATGTCTCGAGATCGAGATACTTTTATTTCACTTGATGATCGCTCTCGACTTGCAAATGAATGGGGTGCAGATATTTTTATTTCAATTCATCATAATGCACCAGGAAGACAGGGTGATATTTACACCAACTACACTTCAACTTATTATCATGCTTTTACAACTGATTATGAATACGATCATTCGAGTCATGATATTGCACGTTACGTTCAGAGAGATTTAGCTTTTGCAATGGGAAATAGTGGTGGACTTGGTTCATTCGATGGAACTTATTCGGATTATTTAATTTATCCAAAAGCTGGTTTTTCAGTTCTTAGAAAAACTAATTCTCCAAGAATTCTTATCGAGTGTGCTTTTCATACAAGTGCATATGAAGAACAACGACTTGCGATTGATGAATTTAATCAAATACAGGCGTGGGGAATTTTTCGAGGATTGGGAAGATATTTGAGACAGGGAATAGTGAGATTATCAATTCCTTCAGATACTATTTCTATTTCAAATCGAAAACAGATAGATGTTTTCATAGATGATCAGAATAAAGGGATTGATACAACGTTTTATATTGCTCAGATTGATTCTCAAAATGTGAATGCAAAATTTGTGATTAATAAAAATGAAAAGAAATTAATAATACCTCTTGACCCTAAAACAAAAACGGGAGTTTACGAATTGAAAGTTGTTGTTCGGAATATTAACGGTAATCATTCATTCCCGTTTAGAAGAAAAATTACTTTTATTAATTAAGGAATTCAGTTTATTATGAAGAGACGAATTCTGTATAACACTTTTAAGACTATTCATTTAAATGAGAGATTGATAGAAATATTCTTTCGAAATTGATGGTGAGTGGTGTTCAGGTAATTAAGCATTAGATGCAACATGAGATTCAAAAAAATTGAGGACAAAACTTAAATTGTAAAAACATTGTCGTGGAGAGCCTTTGATAGTACTGGACTTTTTGAATAATCCTAATACCAAAATCCAAATCACAATATGAGGTGATATATGCTAAACTATGTCTGGATTGCCTTAATTATTCTCGGTGTAGGAACAGCTTTATATTTTGATGCAAAAGACATTGCACAGGATAAATATCGTAATAAGAAATGGTTAGAAATTAATTATTACTCAACAACAAAAGGTTTTGAAAAAGAAGACCAGGGATTAATTTTTATCGAGAAAGAAAAATTTAACTCATTCTATCAGACTGAACACAATCAAAATATTGAGCTTCCTGCGAAGATAATATTCAGTGATGAAAATAAAGGGAGATTGTTAATTACAATCAATGATGGTGTTCCTGAAATATGGAAAACAATGGCAAAAGCTTCTGGTGAGAAGAATGATTTGATTGCCGAGTTTGTTGTGAAAAATCAATTCGAGTCTGAATTAATTCTCGAGGCAAAATTTGAAGAAGTTAGTTTCTTGAAAATGAAAGGTCTGACGAATGGTTTGCTGGATATTGTAAATACAGCTGTTCAGATTGCTATTGGTTTAATTGGTATTATGGCTCTCTGGTTAGGAGTGATGAAAGTTGCAGAAGAAGCTGGATTGATTAAGATTATAGCTAAAAGTGTTCGACCAATTACAAAATTTCTTTTTCCTGATGTACCTCAGGATCATCCAGCAATGGGTTCGATGATTATGAATATCTCGGCTAATATGCTTGGTTTGAGCAATGCAGCAACACCATTTGGAATAAAAGCTATGGAAGATTTGAATTCACTTAACCCACAAAAAGATACAGCAACTGATGCAATGTGTATGTTTCTTGCAGTTAATACGGCAGGTTTAACTCTAATTCCAGCAACAGCTATTGCAATTCGTGCTGCTGCAGGTTCATCTGATCCAGCAATCATAATTGGAACATCTATTTTTGGTGCAAGTTGTGCAACTATTACTGGAGTAACGGCAGCAAAAATTTTTTCTAATTATCCGTTAATCAAAAAAGATTTTTCTGGCTGGATTAAATCAAGAAAAAAAAGTCTTACTTTAATCTCAACTTTAATTTTAGTGATTCTACTTTCAATTCTTACTCCAGCTGGAAAATTTTTTGGAAGTTTTTTTAAATGGCTTAATCCAGAAACTTTTAAATTAGTTATTGGCTACATTTCAATTCTCGCAATTCCATTTTTGATTTTTTCATTTCTCACTTTTGGATTAATCAAGCGAGTTAAAGTCTATGAAAAATTCGTGGAAGGTGCTAAAGAAGGATTTAATGTTGCCGTAAGAATAATCCCGTATCTGGTTGCAATGCTTGCTGCAATTGGGATTTTTAGATTTGGTGGTGCAATGGATTTACTTATTTATGTTTTAACTCCTGTTACGAATCTAATTGGTATGCCTGCAGAAGCGTTACCTATGGCTCTGATGAGACCACTTTCGGGCTCAGGTTCACTTGGAATAATGACAGAAATAATTAAAACTCATGGACCAGATTCTCTACTGGGAATTATGGTTTCTACTTTTTATGGAAGCACAGAAACAACTTTTTATGTCCTTGCTGTTTACTTCGGTGCAGTTAATATTCAAAAAACCAGATATGCATTACCAGTAGGTTTAATGGCAGATGTTGCTGGTATTCTTGGTGCGACATTCATTGTGAATATGTTGTTTAAGTAATAAAAAACTGGAAGTTCTTTTGTGGAGTTAATCACCTGAGCTTGATAATTTGATTAAGAATAGAGGGAGGAATAAATTTTTAATTCTGCTAATTATAATCAATAAGAATGGAGAGCTCTTATGAAAGTATTTGTTACCTCAATTATTCCAGAAATAGGAATTGAAATTTTAAAGAAAAATGGAATTGAGGTTATTCAATACAAAAATTACTTACCGATTAAAAAAGATGAATTAATCAAAAAAGCAAAAGGTTGTGATGCCTTACTTTGCCTTCTTTCAAATAAGATTGATAAAGAAATAATAGAGGCTCTTCCTGAATTGAAAATCATTTCAAACTATGCAGTTGGTTTTAATAATATTGATGTTGAATATGCAACTCAGAAAAAAATATGGGTAACCAATACTCCTGATGTCTTAACAGATGCAACAGCTGACCTGGCTTTTGCACTTTTACTTGCTTGTGCAAGAAGAATCGTTGAGGCTGATCAATTTACTCGAGAAGGCAAATTTAAAATCTGGCAATCCGATTTGATGCTTGGTAAAGATTTGAAAAATAAAACAATCGGGATAATCGGAGCTGGAAGAATCGGGCAAGCCTTTGGAAAAAGAACAACTGGCTTTGGAATGAAGATTCTTTATTACGATAAAAAAAGAGTCCCCGAATTTGAAAAAGTTACTGGAGCAAAATTCACATCATTAAAACAACTTCTAAAAAAATCTGATTTCATATCAATTCATACTCCTTTAAATAAAGAAACTTATCATTTAATTGATAAAGAAGAATTTGATACAATGAAAGATGGAGCCATATTAATTAATACAGCAAGAGGCGAAGTAGTGAATGAAAAAGAACTTGTGAACGCATTAAAATCTGGAAAATTATTTGCTGCCGGACTTGATGTTTATGAATTCGAACCAAAAATCACTAAAGACTTATTAAAGATGAAAAATGTTGTTCTTCTACCCCACATAGGCAGTGCAACGGTTGAAACAAGAAACAAAATGGCTGAACTGGCAGCCAGTAATGTTGTTCGTGTTCTCAAAGGAAAAAATCCTCTAACTCCTGTCAATGAAATTCGTCAGGTAAAAAGAAAAAAGTAAAATATTCATTGTTTAGTAGAGCTGTCTTATATTTTATAACTCTTATAATTTGTAACATCTATAAATTTCTATGAATTAATTTATAACTTTTAAAATCACAAAATGCAGATGTTAATTTGATATGAACAAGAAAAAAGTAAGGTGTAAGATGGAAAGGTTAATTTTATTTTTCATTGCATCATTAATTTTAATCTCATGTTCGAAAAAAGAAATTGACCCGGAATACTTGAAAGAAATTAAAACATTCAGAGAGACAAAGGATTCAATTTTTAGATACGATCCAGATTCACCTTTTAATCGAGATAAATCCGTACAATTTACCGGATTAAAATATTTTGAAGTAAATCCTGAATTTGTTTTTAGATCCAAATTATATCGTTATGCTCTACCTGAAACTGTAATCGTGCTTGGTACAAAAGGTGAAGAAAGAACTCAAATTAAGTATGGTTATTTCCAGTTTAAATACAAAGGAAAAACATACAAGTTAAATGTTTACAAATATCCAGAAACATCAATCAAAGAGGGAAAAGAGTTTCTTCGAAATGATCTTGCTGTATGGTTTCGTGATTTGACTACCGGAGACGAAACTTATGAAGTTGGGAGATATCTTGATGTAGAAGAAGAATCAACTGACCCTGAACACATTTATGTACTGGATTTTAATAAAGCGTTTAATCCTTATTGTGCTTATACTCCAATCTATTCATGTGCAATTCCACGTGAAGAAGATTTCATAAACTTAAGAATTGAAGCTGGAGAAAAGAAATATCATAACAAATAAGGCACGGCAATGAAAAAACTAAAGACATTCATTCTCATTTTTTCTCTTCTAATTTCAAACTTAACAGGTCAGCAAAAATTTGCTCATCTTGGTGATTTTAAACTCGAAAGTGGAGAGATAATTTATGATTGTAAAATTGGATACAGAACTTATGGAAAATTGAATGAAGATAAATCGAATGTAATTTTATACCCGACCTGGTTTGGTGGGACAAGTCAAATGCTTGAGAACTTGATTAGCAATGGAAAAGATAAATTAATTGATTCGACAGATTATTTTATTATTTGTGTTGATGCTCTTGGTAATGGAATTTCCACTTCACCATCAAATAGTGAAAAACAGAGAAATGAAAAATTTCCACAATTCACAATGCGGGATATTGTGGAAACTCAATACAGACTTTTGAAAGAACATTTTGGTTTGAAAAAAATTTATGCTGCTATTGGTGGTTCGATGGGAAGTATGCAGGTGCTTCAGCTTGCTGTTTCTTATCCCGATTTTGTTGAAAAAGTTATAGCTTATGTTCCAACTCCCTGGTCAAGTTCGTATGATATGCTTCTCTGGTCGACACGAGAGCAATTGATTGTATCAGCTCATCAATATGGGATGAGTGAAAAAGAGATTTTCAAGATTATTAATATGCTTACTCAACTTGTGGCGAGAACACCTGATTGGTATGTTAAAAACAATCCAAAAGAAAAATTTGATGAAGTACTTAGAAGTTTCGATAAAGCTCCACCTTCATACTGGAATAGTTACGATTATCTTTATCAGCTCCGGGCTATGATTTCCCATGACATTTCAAAAGGATTTAATTCAAAAGAAGATTTGAAAAATCATATTAAAGCCAGATTATTTTTAATCATATCCAGACAAGACCATATTCTTCATCCATCATCTTCCTTTGAATTTGCAAAAATTGTGGATTGTAAGACTTTAATTTTAGATGATGATTGTGGACATTTATCAGTAAATTGTAATATTGATAAAGTAAGAGAAGAAATAAAATCATTTCTCCACCAAAACAAATAATGAGGTAAACTATGCAAATCAAGAAAATATTTTTCCTGATATTTTCATTAATAATTATTTCTACACTGAGTGCAAATTCTCAAGTAGATACAATTATTACTCCATACAATGTGGTAAAGATTAAGTCGATTGGAGAAGTTACTCTTTCTCCCGATGGAAAATTAATCGCTTATACTGTTATTGTTCCTCGGGATGTAAATGACGAACCTGGTTTTGCTTATCGTGAACTTTATTTGATGAATAGTGATGGAAGTAATCAGCGAGCTTATGTAAAAGGTAAAGTTAGTGTGGGCAATATTTCATTTTCACCTGATGGGAAATTGCTTGCTTTTACTGGAAGATTTGAAAATGATAAAGCGACTCAAGTTTATGCAATTCCAGTTGATGGTGGTGAAAAATTTAAATTGTTTGAATCCACCGAAAATATTATCCAGTTCAAATTTCATCCAGATGGAAAAAGAATTTTTTATACTGCTCAAAATCCAGTTCCAGAAAAATTGAAAAATTTAATTCGTAAAGGATTTAATCAAATTATTTATGAGGAAGACTGGCAGCATATCAACTTGTATTCTTATAATCTTGAAACAAAGAAAACTGAACAAGTTACAAGTGATTGCACTGTTTTTGATTTTGTAGTTTCAAATACTGGCAAATATATTGCTGCGGCAATTGCACCAAGAAATCTTGTTGATGATTCTTACATGTTTAAAAGAATTCATCTTATTGATTTAATAGATTATCGTAAAGAGTTATTGATTGATAATCCCGGTAAACTTGGGAATTTTGAATTCAGTCCGGATGACAGAAATTTAGTATTCAATTCGGCTGTTGATATTTATGATCCAGCCTCAAGCAGTATGTATGTGATTGAAATACCGAACAAAGGAAAGAAATTTTCTGACCTGAGAAATTACTCCGATAAATTTGAAGGAACTGTTACCTGGGTTGGGTGGAAAGATAATCAAACATTGCTATTTACTGCTGAAGAAGGTGTTGATTTACCATTGAGTGAACAGGGTCTAAATGCTCCTAAACGAAAACTGATTACTCCTAAAAACACAGTTGTTCGCCGAGTAATTTATGATAAAAATTCACAAAATTATTATCTGGTAATTAGCAGATATAATCATCCCAATGAAATTTATTCATTTAATGAGAAAAAAGGATTTAAACGTTTAACTAATGTTAATCCATGGCTTGACAATGTAAAATTTGCAAAACAGGAAGAAATAAGATACTCTGCACGAGATGGACTTGAAATTACCGGTGTTTTGATTTATCCATTGAATTACGAAGAAGGAAAAAGATATCCATTAATAGTTAATGTTCATGGTGGTCCTGAAAGCTCTGATCAAAATGCCTGGGTAACTTCATACGGTAGCTGGGGACAAATGGCTGCAGCTCGTGGTTATTTTGTTTTTATGCCAAACTATCGTGCAAGTACTGGTCGTGGAGTTGAATTCTCAAAAATGTGTCAGAAAGATTTGGGTGGAAAAGAATTTGACGATGTAATTGATGGAATTGACTTTTTAATTGCAAAAGGTTTTGTTGATAAGGATAGAGTAGGAATCGGTGGTGGAAGTTATGGTGGATATTTCTCCGCCTGGGCTGCAACAAAGTATTCTGATAGATTTGCAGCATCTGTTATGTTCGTTGGTATCTCGAATCAAATTTCGAAAAGAGGAACTACCGATATTCCTTTTGAAGATTACTATGTTCACTGGAGAATCTGGTCGTGGGAAGATTTTGATTTAGTCTGGGATAGAAGTCCACTCAAATATGCAACTAATTGTAATACACCAATATTAATTCTTCATGGTAAAGATGACCCGAGAGTTAGTGTAACTCAATCAATGGAATTGTATCGAGCATTGAAAACATTAAACAAAGTTCCGGTAAGATTAATTCTTTATCCTGGTGAGGGACATGGTAATGCCCGGACTCAATCAAGACTTGATTATGCAATACGAACTATGGAGTGGTTTGATTTTTATGTGAAGGATAAAAATTCATTCGATAAAATTCCTGATAAGTATATTGATTATAAAGTTGAATAAACCTGAATAGAATTTTTTTGTCGGAACTTAGTTCTAAATTGCAATGGCACAGAGTTGAAATGAATCAAAAAGTTTTAGAATTCTCTGTTGCCATTGCAATTTTTTTATGAAACCTTCTTCATTCAAAAATCTAATTCATACCAGCTGAATGAATTGCATTAAATAAGAATTTGAATGTACCAAATGTTTGATGTCTGTTCTGAACTTTAACTCCAAACAATACAACATTTCCTTTTTTCTGTTTTACATTGACTATTGCCGCTCGATTGTACAAATAATCTTCACCTGAAAGAAATCCTGATTTCAATAGATTTTTTGTGGGGAATCTTGCTATGATGCTTCGATCATATTGACCAAAAGGTATTGTTGTTGCAAACGCAAGATTATCATTCATATAAGCAATTGTCTCTTCTTCAAATCCATAACCAATTGGATTTGTATTATCAATAGAAATTCGAAGTAAAGAACCTGGACAGAAAAATTCATCACTCTTCACATTTTTTAAAACATTTGTCACTCTGAGTCCTAAATCTTCAATGGCAAAATTGCAGGCTTCACCGAATGTAATAAGTGTTCCGCCATCTTTTTCAATGAAAGTTTTGAGATTTTCAACGCCTGTTTTACCAATACCACTATCATATTCAGGAGGCTTTGGTCGATTAAATCTCGCTCGTTCGCCTGTGTATTTTCCTTCTTTGATTAAGTCAGCACTCATTTCTGGTATGATGATGACATCATATTTATCTTTCAATCGTTTGGTTTTAAAATCTTTATTTTCCATAGAGACAAAATCAAATTCAAAATTTTCGAGAAGAAGCCTTGTCCATCCTTCATCCATATTTGCCGTGAAAGGTTTATAAAGACCGATTCGAACTTTATTGATCTGCTTCAAAATTTTCTGATCAACATTTTCAAGTGAACGAATCTCGAGATGAAGTTCATCAGCAAATTTATCAACGAGTTTTAATGACTGAGGATTTACTGGAAATATTACCGAACCTTGATTAAAAGTAATTCCATCTAAAACAATTTTTTCTGTATTCCAGTAGACTGGAATTTTTTCTTTCTGAAGGCGATTAATCAGAGTGCTGTTAATATTTTGTCCTGCTTTGACAATAAAAAATTTTCCGGATTTAGATAAAACTTTTCCTTGAGGATAATTGGCATCTTTTAGAAGCTCGGTTTCAAGTTCAAAAGGTTTATCGATTGTGAAAAATTTTACTCCCATCAGATATGGTAATGTCCAGCCTGCAACATCATAAGGCTGAATTGGTGGTTCTTTTTTTGATTTTCGTAGATCAGGATAAAATTGTTCTTCAAATAAATCTTTTACATATCTACCGTAAGGTTGTGATAAAAAGATAACATAACTTTCAGCAGGATAAATTACATTCTCAATTTTAAATTCATTTTTTGAAAAGTGAACTTCTACACCACCCATTTGAAGTATTTCAATCATTTTAGAAACTGTAACCGGATCATTTTGTCTGGTCGGAATAACATAAGCAAATGGATTTCCAGCTTTGCCTTTTTCAACGGCATCTTTGCCCATTAAATAGTAATCGTATAAAATATCTTCCTTAAATTGTGAAGCAATATCAATTAGACTAAATGTTAAAGCCAGTTCGTAATTAACAATATCTCTTAATCTCCACCAGCCACCACGCCATGGATTCGGGTAGTTGGTTCTAATATCATAAGTAGTGATTTCCGGTGTAGCTTTAATCTCTGATGGGTCAATATAAACTGGACTTGCAATATTGCAGCTTGCCATTTCAGAGAGAAGAGCAATTTGATTATGCCATAAACCACAATCACTGGCAGGACCTTGCCACCAACCTTCAAACATTGCTTGATCAATTATTCCGCTGTAGCCCTGTTTTTCCAGATCCAGAGCAGTAATTCCGCCAATAACTTTTTGCCATCTCCAGAGATAAGGATGAACATTCGGATTGAGTGGGTCTTTATAAGGAACAAGAAAAAGTCTTGCTCCGCTACTTCCCATTTGATGTTCATCCAGCCATATTTGAGGAATCCATTTTCGGTAAGCGATTTCTATAACATTTCTTGTTTCAGGTAAATTAAACATAAACCAATCGCGATTGTTATCGTGTCCTGCATAATCATGATAAAGCCATGGCATTGGGCTTCCTTCGTACTCAGTGCCCAAGTATTTGTTATACCATTTAACAATCATCGTTGTCCCATCTGGATTTATTGAAGGCATTAAAATAAAAATTACATCGTTGAGTGCTTTGTTAGTTTTTTCAGGTGCTGTTTTTGTAATGAGTTTATAAGCAAGTTCCATTGACATTTGAGAAGATGCAATTTCAGTTGAATGAATATTGCAGGTTACCAGTACGACAATTTTCCCTTCTGAAGAAAGTTGTTTAGCAATTTTATCAGTAATTTTTCTTGGATCGGATAATTTGATTGAAATTTGTCGATACTTTTCAAGATTTTTAATGTTGTCTTCAGTACTGATAATTGCCATAAACATATCTCTTTTCTGGACAGTCTTTCCAATCTCTTCATAAACAATCATTTTAGAATTTGATGCAAGATGTTTGAAATAATTTTGAATGGTCTCGTAATCGGCAATTTTATAATCAGCACCAACAGGAAATCCGAGAAATTCCTCTGGTGATTTTAGTTGTGCAATTGATGTTTGAAAAATGAAAAGGCAAAGAAGAATTAATATGTTTTTCATTTTAACTCTCTCTTTTTTGTTGATATTTTTTTTGAAACTACTAAAAAAAATTAATAATGCGATAAAGAATATTAAAGTAGGCTTGAATGAAATTGGAACTTAGTTGTAAAAAGATTTCTCTTTTTTTAGCTGAAGATGTAACCTGATTTTTTGTCCTCCTCAGTCATACTCAAAATGATAAAATAAAATCATATAATTAATCGAAGAAAAAGCATGACACATGTTGTTGAGCTTAAATCTTCGATGAAATTAATCCAGATTTGAGAAAATATTTCTTTACATTCCGACAAAGTTTATAATTTGTTCAGCACATTTCTCAAGTGGAGTTGTCGATGTATTGACACGATAATCAGCATATTCTTCATAAAGTGGAATGCGTCTATTGTATGTGAGATTTAAATCATCTTCAGCATCGAGAGTTGGATTTAATTTTGGACGGTCAGGGTCGTTTAAGATTCTATGTTTGATATCTTTTAAGCTTGCCTGGATATAAATTATGTAACCATTTTTTTTGAGGTTCTCGATATTGGTTGGATTTTCCACCACTCCACCGCCAGTATCGATAATTGAATTATCATAAGTTGAGACTTTCTCAACTATTTGTGATTCAATCTCACGGAAATAATTCCATCCTTTTTCTGCAACTATTTCTCTTATGCGTTTGCCTTCTTGTTCTTCCACCATTTTATCGATTGAGAAAAGTTGCATTTGAAGTTTTTCAGATAAAATTCTGGCTAATGCAGTTTTGCCAGCTCCTCTAAATCCAATTAAAACGATATTCATACTTTGTAAGCTTCTCTCAATTTGTTGAACTCTAACCAAAAATTAGGATAAGATTTTTTTACGCAATCGGGATTTTTAATTTTAACTCCTGGTATTTTTAACTGGGTGATTGCAAAACTCATAGCGATGCGATGATCGTTGTAAGTGTTAATTACAGCAGGGGAATATTGTTTTGATGGAATAATTTCTAAATAATTAAAACCTTGATTTACAGTTGCACCGAGTTTTTTTAGTTCGTTTGCAATCGCAGAAATTCGATCTGATTCTTTGTAACGCAAGTTTTCGATGTTTCTAATTAGAGTTTTGCCTTCAGCAAAAATTGCAACAACTGCAAGTGCTGGAACTGAATCGGGTGCGTCGTTCATATCAATCGAGATACCTTTAAGCTTTTTTCCTTTTAATTTAACATAGTTCTTGCCCCACTCAATAGAGCAGCCCATTTTCTCGAGTACTTTGATGAATTTAATATCAGCCTGTGTTGAATTTTTGTTGAGTCCATTTACTTTAATTGTCTTTTTTAATATTGCAGCTGAACCAAAAAAATATGTTGAAGATGATGCATCACTTTCAATTATAATTTCTGCCGGCTTTAGTTTCAAGTCTTTAGTCAAATAAAATTTTTTGAAATTTTTATGAGAGACATTAACTCCAAATTGCTTTAATGTTTGAAGAGTCATCTTAACATATGGTAGCGATGGTAAATAACCTTTCAATTCAACTTCAAAATTTTTTCCAAGGACTGGCATTATCAGTAAAAGAGCAGAAAGAAACTGACTGCTAACTTTAGAATTAATTTCTACTTTAGACGGATTAAATTCACCACCAGATATCTTGACCGGTGGGAAACCATTTGTTGATTCAATTTTTACATTTAATTGTTTCAATGCTTCGACAAGTTCACCAATTGGTCTTTGAGTCATTCTTTTTGAACCTGTAAGAATTACTTCTCCATCATTTAGTATTGATAGAGCAGTTAAAAATCGAAAAGTTGTTCCTGCATTTCCACAGTAAATTTTTGTTTGAGGAATTGAGAATTTTCCATCTTTTCCATTAACAATTATAGTATCATTTTCAATTTCAATTTTTACTCCTAATTTTTTCAAACCATTAAGCATATAAATAGTATCTTCACAAAAAGGAAAATTCTTGAGAATTGATTTCCCATTTGCTAATGCAGCTAATACTAACGAACGATTGGCGTGACTTTTTGAACCTGGTGGTGTAAAATTAAACATAATCAAAACTGCTTATCGTAATTCTCCAGTAGAAACTTTCTTGCTTTCCTTATCGAAAGGCTTTTGCCGGTAAAAATTTTAAATTGATGAATTGCTTGATGAATAAAGAATTCGAAACCATTTATCAATTTAATTTTTTTCTGACGACACATTGAAACCAATTTTGATTCTTTAAAATTCAAATCGAGATCAACAACGAGTTTAATTTTCTTCTCTGCAAATATCTTTTTCACAAGATTCAACATAAATAAATTATTCCCTGGTGTTGTATTAATGATTACATCCATTTGAGAGGGGAGTTTATTTTTATCCTTTATTACCTGAACATTCATCTCATCGGCAAGATTTTTTGCTCTTTCGAAATTTCTATTGATGATAAAAATCTCGTTGTCGAATTTCTTCAATGTATAGATAACAGTTCTTGCTGAGCCTCCTGCACCAATTATGAGTACTTTAGAATTTTGAAGCAGCTTTTCTCCCTTAACTATCTCCTTGAAACCGAGATAATCTGTATTGAACAAAACAGGTTTTGAATCTTTAATAATTGCCGTATTAGCAGAGCCAATTTCTTTTATAATTTTTGATGATACATTGGGCAGTTTGAGAATTTCTTCCTTGAAAGGAATTGTAATGCTAATCCCGCGAATATAACTTTTGAAATAATCCATAAATGTTTCAAGATCATTAACGGGGAAATTAAGATAAATCGCATTTGTTCCAGTTTGGTTGAAACCAAAATTATGGAAAAGCCAGCTTTTACTTTGTTTCAATGGATTACCAACAATTCCATAAACTCTTGTTGAAGGATAAAGGTTTTTTATTTTAAAAATTGTCGTAAGATATTCAAGTGGGATTTGTCCCGATGCAGTTTCAGAATTTGATTTCATTGATGAATAGAAAAATAGTGAACCACTTTTATAAGCAAGTATTCTTCCCGATTTGCTATATTCACCCATGCAATGAGCAATTAACGGAATAGATTTTTTGCTGGCAATTTCAAGTAATTTTAGAATTGAGTAGTTATCATTAAAAGAATTTGCATAAGTAACAATCTTGTAATAATCAGAGGATATTTTTCTCGAATAATCTAAAATTTGAATCAGATACTTTAGTTTGGGCGTTTTTTCATAATTGTGATAAGAAAGAATCAACTTTGTTTTGTTAATTTCTTTTTTCAATTTATTGATGAAAGATTTTCCGAGATTTATATCAACATCAATGTACTCTATACCTGATTCCAGAGCTATTCGATATTTTTTGGATACATCTTTAATTTTTGAATAAGAAAATTGATTTAATCGGTAGGTAAAAATTTTTGGAAGAGTCTTATCGTTTAAAATTTTAATTAGTTCTTTATGATTAATTTTTTCCCCGCGCACTTCAAGTATATCGGCACCAAACTCGAGTCCACATTTAATTACTTTTTTGAATTCGCGGTATGATACAGGTTGGTATGATAAGACAATCATAATCAATGATTATATGCAAGTTCTACATTTTCTCTTGAGACAATTTTATTGTAATCACATTTTCCAATTTTACGCAAAAGGGAAAAAGTAATTTGATCATTAATTCGTTTTTTATCGTAAGTCATTTTTCCATATACTTTTTTAAAATCTAATTTCCGTCGAAAATGTTTATCAAGCTTTAATTTATCGACAATATATTGAATTCTAAATAAATCTACTTCACTTAATCCATTTTGTAAAAATGATAAATAACTTTCTACAATCATACCTTCGGCTATTGCAAAGCCGTGTTTGATTTTATATGAACTTAAAGATTCAATTGCATGACCAATTGTGTGACCAAAGTTTAATATTTTCCTGAGATTTTTTTCATCAGGGTCTTTTGAAACGACATTGATTTTAATTTTAATTGATTGCTCAATTAATTTATTTATCACAGTTTCTTCTCTATATAGAACTGAATCAGAATTTCTTTCGAGAAATTCAAAATCAGATGAAGAACCAATTAATAAAGATTTTAAGATTTCAGCAAGACCATTGAAATATTCTTCATCCGGTAAAGTTTTGATAAAATCAAAATCAACTAAAATCAGAGATGGATGATGAAATGTGCCAATTAAATTTTTTGAGTGTTTTGTATTGATACCTGTTTTGCCTCCAATTGAACTATCCATTTGAGCAATAATTGTTGTTGGAACCTGAACATATCGAATTCCTCGTAATATGGTTGATGCAAGAAAACCAGAAATATCCCCAACAACTCCACCACCAATTGCAATTATTAATGTATTTCTTGATGGTTTTAAATCAATGATTTTGTTTTCGAGGTCATCTCTTGTTCTTTGTGATTTACTTTTTTCACCAGAAGGAATTACAATCACTTCAAAATTATCTGAAGATTTAATTAATTCATTATTAATTTTATCCTCATATAAAGAGTAAACATTTTCATCCGTAATGATTATTGATTTATCAGGATTTAATTTACTGTCAATGAGAGTTCTTAAATTTCTAAAGTTGTTTTTGCCTGTTATTACTGGATATGAAATTGATTTTTGAGTTTTAATGGAGAGCTGAAATTTCATAATTACAATTTTCTTCCTAAAGGTTCAGCAATTCGTTTTACTCGTTCTAATAAATCATCGAACTGTTCGAGTCTTATTGCCTGTTCTGAATCCGAATAAGCTAAATCTGGTTCATGATGAACTTCAATGATTAATCCATCCGCACCTGCAGCAATTGCGGCTAAGCTTACTGGTACAACAAGATCTCTTTTTCCAGTTGCATGACTTGGATCAACAATTACAGGCAGATGACTCCTTTGTTTGATAGCGGGGACTATACTTATATCGAGAGTATTTCTTGTAAAATCAGAAAATGTTCTTATACCTCTTTCGCAGAGAATTACATTTTTATTTCCACCCATCAGAATATACTCAGCACTGAATAAAAATTCCTTCAGTGTTGCTGAATAACTTCTTTTCAACAGGACAGGTAATCTAGATTCTCCAGCAGCCTTCAACAAATTTATGTTGTGCATATTTCTTGCACCTATTTGCAGAATGTCAACTACTTTTTCGAATTCGTTGATATCGTGATGGTCAAGAATTTCTGAAATGATTAGTAATCCTGTTTCTTCTTTGAGCTCTCTTAATAATTCCAGTCCTTTATATCCTAAACCTTGAAATGAGTATGGACTTGTTCTGAATTTAAATGCACCGGCTCTAATGATTTTAATACCAGATTTTTTCAAATGATTTGCAATTCTAAACAACTGTTCTTTCGATTCAATTGAACAGGGTCCAGCAATGATAGTTAATTCTTTTCCTCCTATAGTTACATCACCAATTTTAATTCTTGTTTCAAGATTATTAATATTTTTATAAACTAATCTGTAGTCCTCATTGATTGAGACAACATACTCGACTTTTGGTAAAGATTTAAATAAACCGGAATTAATCTCATAATCAGGTTGAGTAAGTATTATGGTCTTCTCTTCATTTTTTAGGATTGAAAATTCTAAACCGAGTTTTTGCACGAGCATCAAAACTTTCTCGATCTCTTCATGCTTTGCATCTTGTGTCATTACTATAATCATAAACTTTACCTATTTAATTTCAATTACTTTTATATTTGTAATGTTATTCAGTTTGAAAAACTGAAAAAATTTTTCTCAAATTATTAAGATTAAATTCAAAATTAAAGATAGGTAGGTATGACTAATAAAATTTTACGCGTAGGACATAGCCCCGACCCGGATGATGCATTTATGTTTTATGGACTGGCATTCGATTTTGTTAAAATTGATGATTACAAAATCGAGCATGTTCTGGAAGATATTCAATCACTCAATATTAGAGCAATGCGTGGCGAACTCGAAGTTACAGCCATCTCGGCTCATGTTTATCCTTATGTAGAAGATAAATATTTTATTATGCGTACAGGCGCAAGTATGGGTATTGGTTATGGTCCAATTGTCATCAGTAAACAAAATTATGAATTAAGTGATTTGAAAAATAAAAAGATTGCTCATCCTGGTGATTTTACAACAGCAACTTTACTTGCTAAAATTTATCTTGATGATTTCATTCCTGTTGCTATGCCATTTGATGAAATTATGAATGCTGTTCAAAATGGTGAAGTTGATGCAGGAATTGTTATTCACGAAGGACAAATTACTTATGAACAAATGGGCTTTAAGAAAATTTTAGATTTTGGACTTCTATGGCAGGATGAAACTGGATTACCTCTACCACTAGGACTTGATGTTGTGCGAAGAGATCTTGGAATTGAATTAGCTCAAAAGATTTCTCTCAAATTAAAAGAGTCAATCGAGTATGGTTACAAAAATCTTAATGACGCTGTTAAGTATGCATTAAAATTTGGCAGGGGATTGGATTTCCAGCTTGGTGAAAAGTTTATAAAAATGTATGTGAATGATTTGACTATTGATATGGGTCAGGCTGGTGAGAGAGCTTTAAAGCTTCTATTCGATAAAGCTTATCAGAAAGGGTTGATTAATAAACCTGTAGATGTCTTTTTAGTATGAAACGATACTCTTTTGTTTCCGTATTATTCAAAACGTTCAAATATATAAATGAATCAAATCATTAGAGTTATTAACAAACAAATGGAGCTTCAAATGAATAAGAGAAAATCATACCAGATTGTTCTGGCAATTTTCTTTACATTTCTTTTCTTAGCTGGTTGCTCAACAACAAAAGATTATGTTTATGAAAAGCAACCAGGATTTGAAAATGTAAAAGCAGGTACTTTTGACAATGGTAAGATGTGGACTTTTGATTTTCCACCAGTGAAGTATTTTGAATCACAATATAATTTTTCTCCTTCCGATGAATGGTTTGAAAATGCTCGATTGGCTGCTTTACGATTGCCTGGTTGTTCAGCCTCATTTGTATCGGAAGATGGATTGGTTATGACAAACCATCACTGTGTCAGAGGTGCGCTTGATCAAGTCAATCGAGAAGGTGAAAATTTACCCGAAAATGGTTTCTTTGCTAAAACACTTGAAGAAGAAAGAAAAGTCCCTAATCTTTATATAGACCAGCTCGTTTTAATTGAAGATGTAACAGATCAAATAAAATCTGCATTCGAATCAGGTAAAACAGATGAAGAAAAAGTCCAGAAGAGACAGGATAAAATAAGAGAACTTGAAAGAGAATATTCAAAAAAGACAGGATTAATTTGTAATGTCGTTACATTTTTCAATGGTGGAAAATATTCAATGTATGGTTATAAAAGATATACAGATGTTCGTTTAGTTTTTGCTCCAGAAACTCAAATTGCTTACTATGGTGGTGATTACGATAATTTCACTTATCCAAGATATGATTTAGATGTGGCTTTCTATCGTGTTTATGATGAGAATGGAAAACCTTTAAAGACCAAAAACTATTTTAAGTGGAATAAGGACGGAGTTAAAGAAGGTGATTTAATTTTTGTTATTGGAAATCCTGGTAGAACTAATAGACTTTACACAGTTTCACAACTCTATTTCTATAGAGATTATGTTTATCCATACCAATTAACTTTACTAAAAGGATTGGTTGATATTTATTCTGATTATTTGAAAAAGCATCCTGACCAGAAACTAAAATATCAATCAATGTTATTTGGATTTTCAAATTCACTTAAAGCCTTTACAGGTTATCACAACGGCTTGAAAGATCCTTACTTAATGGCGAAGAAAATTGATTTTGAACAAAACTTTAGAAACACAATCAATTCAAATCCAGAATTAAAAAATAAATACGGAAAAATCTGGGATGAGCTCGCTGAATTTCAAAAAGAAAAAGCAAAATACTTTTATAAAGTTAATGCTTTAAATATCAGAGGACGAGGTGGGCGATCTCTTTATTTCCAGATGGCTGCTGACTTAATTGATTTCGCCGAACAAATGAAACTTCCTGATGAAAAACGAGGACCAAGATTTAAAGATTCAGTTCTTGCAAACACAAAAGAAAAATTCTTCCCGAAAGAAATCAATCGTGAAATTCAGTTAGCTATTTTAATGCTTCAATTAAAAGATATGAAGAATGCTTTTGGTTCAGAATTAAAAGCACTGAATGATTTATTATCTGGATTAGCACCTGATGAAGCTGCAGTCGAGTTAGATAATAAAACGATTGTATTAAATGAGGAAGAGGTAAAAAAACTTCTGGATAATCCAGATGATATTCTTAAATCTCAGGATCCTTTTATAAAATTCGTGCTGGAAACTAAAAAATATGGAGAGACTCTAACACAAAAATCTCAGGAAATTCAGCAGAAAGAACAGGCAAAAGTTCAATTGCTTGGAAATGCGCTCTTTGATGTTTACGGCACTTCAATTCCACCTGATGCAACCTTTACATTGAGAATTTCCGATGGTGTTGTAAAAGGTTACGAGTACAATGGAACAATTGCTCCTCCATTTACTACTTTTTATGGAATGTATGATAGATATTTCTCCTTTGCTGGTTATCAGGATTGGGATTTGCCCGAGCGATGGAAAAATCCACCAGCTGAATTTGATTTAAGCACACCAATTAATTTTGTCTCTACCGCTGATATAATTGGTGGAAATTCTGGTAGTCCCCTCGTAAATAAAAATCTCGAAGTTGTAGGTCTTGCATTTGATGGAAATATCGAGAGCCTTCCTGGTAATTTTATCTTTGACGATACAAAGAATAGAACTGTGGCAGTTCATACTGCTGGAATGACCGAAGCACTTCAAGATATTTATGGTGCAACAAGAATTGTCAATGAATTATTGAATGGAAAAATTGTAGAATAGTTTTGAGTATTTAATAGACAAAGGGATGTCATCCTGAAGTAACGAGTGATGACATCCCTTTTTTATTTTTCTGAAGTTAATGGTGATATAAGCAATGTTCTTGAATGTCATGGAGGATTTGGTTAAGCATTTCAATTTTACATTGTCATAAAAATTGCTTCACCCGTTAAATCGGTTCTCAATGACTGATGATTTCTGATTATCAGTCATTGCGAGGAATGAAACGACGAAACAATCCTTTCAGTGATGTATGGGGCTGTTCAAAAACTGTTATGCTGAATTCATTTCAGCATCTTTTTTTCATATAACAGATTGAACAAATTCAATGTGGCTAAAGCCAATTTATTGTTTTTCAAATTTTGCACTTGACTAAAGTCAAGTGCTATTCCATTTTAAAGAATATTATTGTAAAAAAAATTATTGAAATTATTCACACCATAGTTCAAAAAATAATCTTAAAAAATTTCAGTTGACTTCAGTCAACTGTTAAAAACCTTTACAAACAAATATGGCTTTAGCCACATTTTACATTGACAAAAATTTGAATATTGTATCGAATTAAAAAGCTATTTTTATTAATTGTATTAAACTATCTTTCATAAAATCATCAAGATTTTTTTACAGATTGCTTCGCCCCGATTAAAAAAATCGGGGCTCGCAATGACTGTTTAATTCTGGTCATAGTCATTGCCAGGAACGAAGTGACGAAGCAATCTTTTCAGTGAAGTAGTACAGTCTTTTAGTCTATGATTGAATGCAGTATATCAGACTGTCAGTCAAAGACTAAATGTTAATAGTCTCTGTTAGACAAATCAAAGACGAAGATGTGATTCTTTTATATTTTCTACCAGCGATATAATTAAATTAATAACAAATAAATGGAAGGTAAAACTATAGTTGATGGGAATAATAAAAAAAAGCCCCCAGTGTTAATGGGGGCAATAAAGAAATTAATTAACTGTTACTTCAACAAAACCATCTTTCGAGTAATAGATTTATTTTCAGTTTCGAGCTTATAAAAGTAAATTCCACTTGATAATTTGCTCGCATCGAAATTAATTGTGTAAAGTCCAGTTTCAAGTTCATCGTTAACCAGAGTCAAAATATATTCACCAATCAAATTATACACTTTAATTTTTACTCGAGATTTTTCTGGAACATAAAAAGAAATTTTTGTTGCCGCATTAAATGGATTAGGATAGTTCTGTTGTAACTCGAAATCCTGAATAGTCATATTTTCGAATGGAACAGATGTTTGTCCTGTGAACCAGTTATAAACTCTTGAAAATAAAACATCTCTTTTCACAGAAGATAAACTGTCATTAATACTTTCAAATCCAAAACCAAGATAAAACAATTTTGCTCCTGATGGATAAGTTCTCCAGCCACCTGTTGCATCTGTTCCATCATTTTTAAATGCAAAGGACACATTAAAATTACCTCTGCTCTCAATTATATCCATACTTGTTTCATTTGCCGCACCTTCAGAACCGTTTACTCTTAAATTGGGGATATCATTTCCAAACAGGTCACCAGATTTTCCGTAAATTCTATTTGCGAAAATGCTGGCATTCTTTACATAATTAATCCCGAGATAGTTATTCAGGAAATTCTGGTTGGCTGTACTTAAATATTCAGCAATGTTTTGTCCACTCATAAATAGTTTTCCACCATTGTCCAGAAACATTTGTAATGAATCGATAAATGAATTTGCAAAGAGACTATCCTTGTTCTTTCCTGAATAGACAATCAAAATATCTCTACCGTAGAAATATTTTGGAGTATCATTTTCAACGAATTCAAATTTTTTGTTTATTGAATTTAATGCACTGAAATAGTAATTGCTCAGTGCTGGTTTATCGCCTCGCGAGTAAATTAAAATTCTCGGGATGCCGATTAGAATTTTTAAACTATCATTAAAAGAATTACCACCAGTAGTTACTGTATATTTAATGTAAATATATCGGCTCTCAAAATTTGACTGAACTAAAAACAAACTGTCAAGCGTAACATTAACTTCTGCTAATCCATTTACTGGGATTGATAATGTTGAATTTAAAAATTGAATTCCTTCTTCATTAGACTGAAATTGTATTGTCGATGAACTTGAAGAAATTTGTTCAACATTATATAATTTTAGTACTGCTGTTGCATATTCATTTTGTTCTATTCTTCCATTTTTAGATTCTCCTGCTTCGAGAAATCTAACGTCTTTCGCGATTACATATGGTTGAGTTCCAACATCTAAACTAGCTATTACATTTTGTTCTGATAATCTAATATTTCTTACAGAGACATAAGTTGGTTGATTGTTGTAGTCGCTGCTATTTGGATTTGATGCTGCATCAAATCTTGTATTATTTGTAGAACCAGGATAAGGATCACCAGCATCGCCTCTATTTCTGTTACGATTTAAATCCCATAATCCATCTGCTTGAACTAATCCAACTTTATAGTGATTCTCATCACGATTATTTGGACGACTATCATCAACATGGAAAATTAATAATCCTCCAATGTAAAGATTTTTATCGAAACCAATTTTTTGTCTGTTTTCGACAAGGAAATACTCTTGTCCAATTGGTCCCATTCTCCACAATCTGTAAACGACAGGATTCTGTTCTGAATTTACAATAGTCAAATCTGGAGAGAAATTTGCAATATCAATTGGTGTTAACCAACCAAGTTGTTTTTTACACCACGCACTCATATGAACAGGTGTTTCAGGAGTATTTCCATTTCCTCCCCAGGAACCACCAGCCATTAAACACCAGTTTCCTAATCCTTCTGAAGAATTGTCAGTATCATAAAGATCAGGCAAACCAAAAATATGACCAAATTCGTGTGTGAAAACTCCAATCTCAACAAGATCACCAATTTGATTATTGTTTCCTTCAAGTTCTGGTTGAATTGCATAGTCTCCATCTATCAAAACATATTTTCCTGAAGCTGGATCGATATCATTTGTTCTGTAAGGTTGACCACCAGTTAACATTCTAAAGTTCCATCGATGGGACCAGATATTTTGAGCACCTGCTTCTGCACCAGCACCTGTATGTACAACTGCAACAAAACCAATTCGTGGATTTCCTTGACTATCATAATACTGGATAAAATTTGAATAGTCTAAAGTTGAATCAGCAACTTTAATTAAATCTAAAGTAAATCTCGGTCCACCATTTGATGAAAGCCCATTATCATTTCCAACATAAGAAGCCATTGTTCCAGGAACCTGATACCAGTTTGAACAATAACCAGTAAAAATGAGCTGATTGTATGAAACTTCTCTGTAATAATCTGTTATTGTTCCTGTTGGATTTGGACCATCAAATAACTTTTGCTGAAATTGTTCTCTCGTATATCTTGGATTGGAATCAGAATAGCGACCAAGTAAAGTTAAAGCGAAAACGGTATCTACTGTAAGGACTGATTGAGGTAAGAGACCTTTTGAAACTTTTTCTCTTAGATATCTTCTTTCTTCAAACCTTTTTGAGTAGTACCCTTCACTGTAACTTGATTGGACTTTATTGAAAAAAGATTTTACATGCTCGGGCATATTAAGACCATATTTTGGAGCAGTAATGCTAAATAGACTTGAAGCATAAATGAGAAAGAATAAAATAAATATTTGTTTCATTTTACGTCCTCCACTGATTTTTGATTAGCTTTTATCATTAAGTATTTTTGAAATATGAAAATAAAATTAGTAAGTATCAATCCTACTATTGGTTATCTAAAACACAACTTTGAGAAAATTCTTGAAAATATCAAGAGAGCGAAATCAGAAAATATTGATTTAATTATTTTCCCTGAACTTTCACTTCTCGGATATCCTCCACTCGATTTATTAGATAAAAAATCTTTTGTGGAAGAAGCAATCTCTTATCATCAAAAAATTGCTGAACATTCAAAAGACATCGGAGTGATTTTTGGAAGTGTAACTCGTATTGACGACCAGATCGGGACTAATTTATTTAACTCAGCTATTTTCTGTTATGATGGTGAAATAAAATCCATACACAGAAAATCTCTTCTTCCTAATTATGATGTCTTTGATGAAGTGAGATACTTTGAAACTTCAAAGGAGATACATCTGTTAGAATTTAGAGATATTAAATTTGGTGTAACCATTTGTGAAGATGCCTGGAACGATAAAGATTTCTGGGTTCATCAAAAATATGAATTCGATCCTGTTGAAGAAGTCGCAAAGCTTGGTGCTGAAATCATTATCAATATTTCGGCAAGTCCATTTAGTATTGGTAAAGAAAAAGTCAGAACAGAAATGTTTTCATCAATTGCAAAAAAACACAAAAAGCCAGTCTTATTTGTCAATCAAGTTGGTGCTAATACTGATTTAATTTTTGATGGTGGTGCAAAAGTATTTGATCGGAACGGAAATTTAATTCTTGCATCTAATCGTTTTGAAGAAGATTCAGTTCTTTTTGATACGACAAAAGAATATGAAAAAACAAATTATACTTTTCCTGATGATGTTGAAGATATTTATAATGCTTTAATACTTGGAATTAAAGATTATTGTAAGAAGACATCTTTCACAAAAGTTGTTCTGGGATTAAGCGGTGGAATTGACTCATCACTTGTTGCTGTACTGGCAAAAGAAGCTCTCGGTCCTGAAAATGTTTTATGTGTGATGATGCCTTCACAATATTCTTCCGAAGGAAGTATAAAAGATTCACAAAAACTTATTCAAAATCTTGGAGTAAAAAGTACAGTTATTCCAATTATTGATTTGTTCAATGAATTCAGAAAAAGTCTTAAAAACGAATTTCAAAATTTACCTGAAGATGTAACTGAGGAAAACTTACAATCAAGAATTCGTGGTGTGTTATTGATGGCTCTATCTAATAAGTTTGGTTATTTATTACTGGCAACTGGAAATAAATCAGAACTTGCTACAGGTTATGCAACACTTTATGGTGATATGTGCGGTGGACTTGCCCCAATATCAGATGTTTATAAAACTAAAGTTTATGAACTTGCTCGATTTATAAATAGAGAAAAAGAAATTATTCCCGTTGAAATAATAAATAAAATTCCATCTGCCGAACTTCGACCACACCAGACTGACCAGGATACTCTTCCTCCATATGATATTCTTGATAAAATTCTTTATTACTATATCGAAGAGGCTAAAGAAGTTGATGAAATAGTTGCTCTGGGATTTGAAAGAGAATTGGTAGAAAAAATTTTGAAAATGGTCGATAGGGCAGAATATAAACGAAAACAAGCAGCTCCAGGTTTGAAAGTCACAAATAAAGCTTTCGGAACTGGAAGAAGATTCCCAATAGTTCAGAGGTGGAGATGAAAAAATTAATTTTAACTATTGTTCTAATTTTATTATCAACTATAACCTATTCTCAAGGATTATCGAATTTAGAGTTAACTCAGAATCCTTTTAATAAAAATCAAAATTCAAAAAAAATTCTTTCGGTTGAAATATCTCAAAGTCACTTCAGCACGATTGCAGGTGAAAACCTTTATTTGATTTTGCGAGTGAATCTTAATCCTGAATGGCATATCAATTCAAATAAACCAAAAGAGGATTATTTAATACCGACAGATGTGACAATAGAATCAAAAGATGGATTTCTTATTTCAGAAAAAATTTTCCCTGAGCCTGAAGAATTGAAATTTGATTTTTCCGATTTACCTATTTCAGTATTTGAAAAAGAATTTGAGATTCCTGTTAAAATTAAAATTCCAGAAAAGATTGCAGAAGGTACTTATCAAATTAAAGTAATTTTAAATTATCAAGCCTGTAACAATCAAACCTGTCTTCCACCAGATAAAGAAGTGGCTGAAGTAAAGATTAAAATTGTAAACGATAAATCAGCAATCGTTGAGAATAAGGAATTTAATTTTAGTACATTTAAAAAAGAATCAAAATTAACAAATGCTTCTACTGATTCTATTTTTGATGAAAATAATTTGTTGTTATCATTTATTCTTGTATTCCTTGGTGGACTTGCATTAAATCTTACTCCCTGTGTCTATCCATTAATTCCAATTACACTCGGATACTTTGGAGGTCAGAGTGAAAGTAAGACATCTCGATTATTTGGACTTGCCTCGATATATGTAATTGGAATGGCAATTACTTATTCATTGATTGGGATGATAACAGCTTTAAGTGGAAGTTTATTCGGTTCACTTCTACAAAATCCTTTTGTCTTAGCTGGAATTGCTCTTGTTCTTGTCGCTCTTTCATTGAGTATGTTTGGATTGTATGAATTTCAACTACCAGCTTCGTGGATGGCTAAATTTGGTGAGGCTCGCTCAGGTTATTTTGGTGCTTTATTTATGGGATTAACAATGGGCGTTGTTGCTGCACCTTGTATTGGACCATTTGTTGTGGGACTTCTAACTTTTGTGGGAGCCAAAGGCGATCCTGTTTTCGGTTTCTTTATTTTCTTTGTTCTGGCTCTGGGTCTTGGTGCACCTTACTTATTCCTTGGTGTGTTTTCAGGTAAAATCAAATCACTCCCAAGAAGTGGTGAGTGGATGATTGCAGTCAAGAAAATTTTTGGTTTTATTTTGATTGGTATGGCAATTTATTTCTTACTACCTCTCTTTCCTGAATCAATTCGAGGATTTTTACTTCCCAGTTTTATGGTTCTTAGTTCTGTTTATCTTTTGGTATTTGATAAAACAGGTAACAATATTAAAACTTTTTCCTTTATCAAGAATGGTTTTCTTGTATTAATTGGATTGATCGGTTTGTGGTTATTGATTCCTTCTGAAAAAGAATCAGTCCAGTGGGAAAAAGTAAATATTCAAGAAATTAAAATTAATGAAGGTCAGCCAGTCATAATTGATTTTTATGCAGATTGGTGTGTCCCCTGTAAAGAGTTAGATGCCCTCACATTTACTGATAAAAGAGTAATAGAAGTGACAAAAAAATTTAAGAGATATAAAGTAGATTTAACAAAAACTGGCAGTGAAGAAACTCAACTTGCAATGAAAAAATTTAATATAGTTGGTGTTCCCACAATAATTCTAATTGATTCAAATGGAAACGAAGTCAAAAGAATAACTTCATTCATTGATGCAGATAATTTTATGAATGTTCTGAAAGAAGTTGATTGAAAAAATAATCAATGACAAAAAGTTACTTTGCAAATACTTTTTAATCTCTTTAGCTTTGTAATTGAAAAATGAAAGATTAGAGGAAAAAATGGAGAAGGAAATAAAAGAAATAACTCATGTGACCATTCGCTTCGCTGGTGATTCAGGCGATGGTATGCAACTAACTGGTAACATTTTTGGCGATACAACCGCCTTGGTTGGTAATGACTTGAGCACTTTGCCAGATTACCCATCTGAGATTCGTGCACCTGCAGGAACACTTTATGGTGTAAGTGGATTTCAATTACACTTTGGTTCACAGGAAATTTATACACCTGGTGACCAACCAGATGTTTTAGTTGCAATGAATCCAGCAGCTTTAAAAGTCAACTTAAAAGATTTGTATCCTGGTGCAATTATAATTGTGAATGAAGATTCTTTCGATCAAAAAAATCTTCAACTTGCTCATTTCGAGTCAAATCCACTTGAAGATGGGTCGTTATCACAATTTCAAGTTATTCGTGTTCCTATTACAACTTTAACTCTAAATGCTCTGGAAGGAATGGGTCTATCAATGAAAGAGATGACCCGATGCAAAAATTTCTTTACTCTTGGTTTAACTTACTGGATGTTTGATCGTCCTCTTGAACCAACTATAAACTGGATTAAAGAAAAATTTGCAAAAAATCCAAAAATTGCTGAAGCAAACGAGAAAGCTCTGAAAGCTGGTTATTATTTCGGCGATACTGCTGAAATTTTCACAATGAGATTTTCTGTTAAACCAGCAAAACTCGAACCTGGAATTTATAGAAATATAATGGGTAATGAAGCTCTTGCATTAGGTTTTGTTGCTGCTTCGAAAAAAGCTGGTATACCACTTTTCCAGGGTTCTTATCCAATTACTCCTGCCAGTGAAATTTTACACGAATTAAGTGCATTAAGAAATTTCGATGTGATTACTTTTCAAGCTGAAGATGAAATTGCAGGAATTTGTACTGCTATTGGTGCTTCTTTTGCTGGTGGTCTCGGAATAACGACAACAAGTGGACCTGGTTTTTCACTGAAGAGTGAAGCTCTTGGTCTTGCTGTAATGGCTGAGTTACCTATTGTAGTTTGCGATATTCAAAGAGCTGGTCCAAGTACTGGTATGCCAACAAAAACTGAACAAGGTGATTTACTCCAGGCTATGTTTGGAAGAAATGGTGAAGCACCAATTCCAATTATTGCTCCAAAGAGTCCTGCCGATTGTTTCAATGCTGCATATGAAGCTTCAAGAATTGCTATTAAGTATATGACACCAGTCATACTTCTTTCAGAAGGATACATTGCTCAAGGTTCTGAACCATGGAAGATTCCAGATCCAGACACTCTACCTCAAATTGAAGTTAAATTTGCCAAGCCAGAAGATTTTAAAGACACTAAATTTCAACCTTATTTGAGGAATGAACTGAATGTTCGTCCATGGGCTATTCCAGGAACACCAGAACTTGAACATAGAATTGGTGGATTAGAAAAGCGCCACATTACTGGTGAAGTTACAAGTGATCCACAAAATCATGAGTTTATGGTTAAATTAAGAGATGAAAAAATAAAACAAATTGTTAATGATATTCCATTACAGGATGTCTATGGTGACCCAGAAGGTGATTTACTTGTTTTGAGCTGGGGTGGAACATTTGGCGCAATTAGAGATGCAGTCAATCGAGTTCGTGCAAAAGGTTATAAAGTATCTCAAGCTCATTTGTTCTATTTAAATCCAATGCCTAAAAATCTTGGCGAGATTTTACATAATTTCAAAAATATTTTGATACCCGAATTAAATTCAGGTCAGCTTGCATTTGTAATTCGCGCTAAGTATCTATTGCCAGTTCAGCAGTTGAATAAAATTCAGGGATTACCTTTTAAGTCTTCTGAAATCGAGAGTAAAATTTATGAATTGTTAGGAGTAAAATGAGATGACAACAATAACTCAAGAAGTAAAGTATACACCAAAAGATTTTCAATCTGATCAAGATGTGAGATGGTGTCCAGGTTGTGGTGATTACAGTATTCTTGCTCAAGTTCAAAGAACACTTCCACTTTTAAATATTAAAAAGGAAGATTATGTTTTTGTCTCAGGAATTGGTTGCTCGAGTAGATTCCCGTATTATGTTGATCTTTATGGATTTCATGGTATTCACGGAAGAGCACCAGCAATCGCAACTGGAATTAAGTTAATTAATCCAAAGCTTTCAGTATGGGTTGCAACAGGCGATGGTGATTTACTTTCCATTGGTGGAAATCATTTCATTCATGCCTGTAGAAGAAATATTGATTTGAAAATACTTCTCTTTAATAACCGAATTTACGGATTAACAAAAGGTCAATATTCACCGACTTCAGAATTGCATAAAGTAACAAAGAGTTCTCCTTATGGAACTGTTGATTATCCGTTTAACCCTGTTGCATTAGCAATTGGTACTGAGGCTACATTTGTTGCTCGCTCAATGGATAGAGATCCAAAACATTTACAAGAAATGATTTTAAGAGCTGGACAGCATAAGGGATTAGCTTTTATTGAGATTTATCAAAACTGTAATATCTTCAACGATGGTGCTTTCTTCCATTTAACAGAGAAAGAATACAAACCAGAAAATGTAGTTTATCTGAAACATAATGAGCCTTTAATTTTTGGTAAAGAAAATGATAAAGGTATTAGAATGGATGGAATGACACCGGTTGTTGTCTCATTGAAAGATGGTAAATGGTCAAAAGATGATTTGTTAATCCATAATGAGTTCAACGAAGATCCAGCTTATGCTTCTATGCTTGCTCATATGAATGAAAAGCCAGGGTTACCTACCCCCGTTGGTGTTTTCAGACAGATTTCTAAACCAACTTATGATGAAATGTTATATGATCAGATTAAACAAATCAAAGAGAAAAAAGGTGATGGTGATTTAAAGAAGCTGTTCTTCAATACAACTACCTGGGAAATTAAATAACTCTTACTGAAAATTTAAATCTGGAAATGTCACCTTAAACTTCGGTTGAGGTGACATTTTTATTATTTACCACCGGGCAATAATAGAGCGTAATTCAAAAATGTAAATTTTATTACTTAATTGATTTCTGATTAAAAAAAATTTAATAAATTGTAATAATCAAATTGTTGAATAGGAAGTATAATGATTAACTATCAAAGAATTCTCGAAATCATAAAAGCAAACAATGTTTTTGTTATAACCACACATATAAATCCTGATGGTGATGCAATTGGTTCTGAACTTGCCCTCGCTTATTTTTTACAAAAAATGAATAAGGAATTTAAAATTATTAATCACAGTTCAACGCCAGAAAATTTTGTTTTTCTCGATCAGGAAAATTTAATTCATAAATACGATAGTTCGTTTGATGAATATATTATGAATGCAGATGTAGTAATTGCTGTGGACTTTAACACTCTTGGTCGAGTCAAATCAATGATGGAAATATTCAAGAAAACAAAAGCTTACAAAATTATAATCGATCATCACCGTAATCCTCAAAATTTTGTTGATGAAATCTTTTCTGATGTTGATGCACCAGCCACTGGAATTTTAATCTATGAATTGATTAAAGCTTATGATTCAAATTTCATAGATAAAAAAACAGCTGATGCTTTATATACTGCAATTATGACCGATACAGGTTCTTTTAGATTTGAGAGAATCACTCCAGAAGTTCACATTATTGTTGCTGATTTGATTTCCAGAGGAACAAATCCAACTTATATTTATAATAAAGTTTATAACGAAATCAATCCAGAAAAATTAAGATTGCTTGGCGTGACTATTTCAAATATTAAGCTGGAAATGGATGGTAAAATTGCTTATATGGTAATTGATAGAGAGCTTCTTAAAAAATATGTACCATCTGAGGAAGAATTTGACGTGGATGGTTTTGTAAACTACTGTTTGAGTTTGAAATCAACTATTGTTGGAATGTTATTCTTTGAAATTAAAAATGGTGTCAAAGTTTCATTAAGAAGCAAAGAGAAATTTCCTGTCAATCTTTTAGCTGAAAAGTTTGGTGGAGGTGGACACCTTAATGCTGCAGGAATTAGACTTGAAGGAGAAAAGTTGAATGATGTAATTTCGAAAGTCATTAATCAAACAATTGAAGATTTGAAAAATTATGAAAGGGATTTATCATGATTAAATTTGAATTACTTGAAACAAAAAGCAAAAAAATTTCTTCCTGGTTTGGACAAATTGAAAGTTTTTCTCTATTCTCTTTTTCTGAAAAAGAATCGATTAATGAAACTCTAACCAAATTTTCAACTTTAACAAACGAGAAACTACCAAAAAGAATTCAATCCATTCTTGAATCGAGTAATGAAAGTTTAATCTACTTCACTTTGAAAGATGGTAGAACAGTATTCTTTCAAAAAGTTGGTGAAAGAAAAAAATTACATCCAGATACATTCAGAAGAGCAGCCACTTCATTACTGAAAAAAATTAAGTCCCTTAAGATTAAAGAAACACTTGTCCTTCCAACCGATTTAAGCGATGAAGAAATCAGTCAGAATTTCAATAATCATGAATATTATCTTCAAACTTATCTTGAAGGATTAAAACTTGGTGATTATAAATACGATGAGTTTTTAGGAGAAAAAAATGATTTTGAAGTTGTTGTCAAAATTTATTATCCCGAAATAAGTAATGACAAACTAAAAGATATATTTAAAACCACAGATACCTTAATGAAATATGTTTTTCTTGCCCGAGATTTACAGAATAAACCAGCTAATGAACTTACTCCACAAAAATTTGTTGAGGTAGCAAAACAGCTATCAAGAAAAAATCGATCTTTGAAAATTCAAGTATTTGATTTTGAACAAATAAAAAAGATGAAAATGGGTGGCTTGGTTGCTGTTGGCAAAGGAAGTGATAACCCTCCATATTTTCTTGTGCTTCAATACAAAGGAAATTCTAATTCAAAAGATGTGAATGTTCTGATTGGAAAAGGAATAACATTCGATTCAGGTGGAATTAGCTTAAAGCCTTCTACTGGAATGTGGGAGATGAAGGGAGATATGTCAGGTGCTGCTGCTGTCGTTTGTGCAATTGCCGCTGCTGCTGAATTTAAATTGAATACAAATCTTGTTGGTCTCGTTCCACTCGCTGAAAATCTTCCATCAGGAAAGTCAATGAAGCCAGGTGATATTATCAAAACCGCATCAGGAAAATCTATTGAAATTGCCGATACAGATGCAGAAGGTAGATTAATCCTGGCTGATGCCCTTGAGTATGCAAAAAAATTTAATCCAAAAATTGTAATTGATCTTGCCACATTAACTGGAGCTTGTGTTGTTGCCCTTGGTCAATTTGCAGCTGGATTATTCACTCGTTCTGATGAATTAGCTGAAAGATTAACTAAAGTGGGTAATTTAACTTCTGAGAAAGTATGGCGACTTCCTTTATGGGATGATTATCATAGCTTAATTAAGAGTACTGTTGCTGATGTGAAAAATATTGGTAAAAGATGGGCTGGTGCAATTACAGCTGCTTGCTTTCTGGAAAAATTCGTTGATGAAAAATATGAGTGGGCTCATCTGGATATTGCTGGACCAGCATTTCAAGAAGATACAATTTCTTATAATACAAATACTATGACCGGGTATGGCGTGAGACTCCTTGTTGAGTTCTTTAAAAATTTTGAAAGATCTTAGAACCAATAAGAAATCATTGCAAACGCTTTGATTAATGATTTATTTAATGAACACGATGAGAAAAAAGATTGATATATACAAATCCGGTTTGTGATAACTGTAAAAGATGAGAGTAATTGAGCAAAAAAGTGTAATAGCTTTTTCTTAATCTGATAAAATTTCAACAGGAACTATCATTTCAATATCTAAGTTCTCATTTTATTTGAGAAAGAAAGACGGGTTGTCCTAAAAGTGTTATGCCGAATTCATTTCGGCATCTAAACATGTAATTATAAATCAAAAATAGACCCTGAAATAAATTCAGGCTGACAAAATAATACTTTTTAGTCAGCTCCTGACATTTCCTCTAAAATAAACTCAGTTTTTACTTTCATAAAAAACCCTGAACCTTTACTGAAAAATTTCATCATATAATCCAGCATAAGATTCAGGGCAACAAATTACTTTTATTTAATTCAGCTAATCTGTTAGTTTTAATCAATCAAATTTGTTATACAAGACCTTGATCTATCATCGCATCAGCAACTTTCAAGAAGCCTGCTATATTTGCACCAGCCACATAATCTCCAGGAACACCAAATCTATCAGCAGTTTCAATACAGGTATCATGAATTTTTTTCATGATTTGTTGTAACCTGGCATCGACTTCTTCTTTTGGCCAGGGCAATCTCATACTATTTTGCGTCATTTCGAGGCCAGAAACAGCCACACCACCTGCATTTGATGCTTTTCCAGGTGCATATAGAATTCCAGCATTCTTAAAGACATAATAACCTTCAATTGTAGTTGGCATATTAGCACCTTCGCAAACACAGATACATCCATTTTTGACTAATTCTTTAGCATCATCTTCAAAAATTTCATTTTGAGTTGCGCAGGGCAGGGCGATATCTACTTTCACGCCCCATGGTCTTTTACCAGGATAGAACGGTACTTTGAATTCATCAGCATAATCTTTAACAACATCTCTACCACTTGCTCTCATCTTCAACATAAAATCTATTTTTTCACCTTTTATACCATCTTCGTCATAAATAAAACCGTCGGGACCAGAGAGTGTAACAACTTTTCCACCGAGTTCAGTAGCTTTTTTAACGGCTCCCCAGGCAACATTTCCGAAACCAGAAACAGCAATTCGTTTTCCTTCAATTGTTTCGCCTCTTGTTTTCAACATTTCTTGAGTAAAATAAACAACACCATATCCAGTTGCTTCTGGTCTGATTAAGGAGCCTCCCCAGTTAATACCTTTTCCTGTCAAAACACCAGTGAATTCGTTTTTAATTCTTTTGTATTGACCAAAGAGATAACCTATTTCTCTTGTACCGACACCAATATCTCCAGCGGGAACGTCAGTATCAGGTCCAATGTGACGGAAAAGTTCAGTCATAAAACTCTGACAGAATCTCATTACTTCATTATCACTTTTTCCTTTTGGATCAAAATCGGAGCCACCTTTTCCACCACCCATTGGTAAGGTTGTGAGACTATTTTTGAAAACCTGTTCAAAAGCAAGGAATTTCAAAATTCCTAAATTAACGGATGGATGGAATCTTAATCCGCCTTTATATGGTCCAAGGGCACTATTCATTTCAATTCTAAATCCACGATTGATATGAATTTCACCTCTATCATCCTGCCATGGGACTCTAAAAATTATTATTCGCTCTGGTTCAACCATTCTTTCCAGAATTCGAGCGGTTTCATATTCCGGGTGTCTTTCTAAAACTGGGGTGAGTGTTTCAAATACTTCCTGAACTGCTTGATGAAATTCTGGTTCGTTTGGATTTTTAATTTTTACCTCAGAAAGTACTCTTTGGGCATAATCTGTCATGGCTTACCTCAAATTAGTTTTTTAAAAAGAATGTTTTTAATTGGTAGGTTTGATTGAATTTTATATTGTGCAGAAAAATTTTTGTCGATCATCTATTACAAAGTTAGTCAATGAATTTTTTATACTCAATTAAGCTTTTTACTAATAATTTGTTAATATTTATTTTTTTTATTTAATTGTGGTGTTAAAGAAGATTGTACTTCTTAACTTCAATCTAACATTACTTATAACTAATAACTAATTAATAATTACAGTTTTTTTCGTTATTTTTTGTTTATAAAAATGAGGAAAATAAATGTCTTATAATGATCGTTATTATAGACCTTCGATGTTTGGTGGATTTTCTTTCTTTCCACCTGTAATTAAGTATTTGATGATAGCTAATGGAATTGTTTATTTACTTCAAATATTTCTGGGTCAATTCTATTTTATTGATGATTTTGGTAAAGCCAAAAGTATTGAAGACTATATCTTTCAATATTTTGCGTTGATGCCAATTGGAGAAGGTTTTCGACCATGGCAATTGATTACTTTTCAATTTATGCATGGCAGTTTTTCTCACATTTTATTCAATATGCTTTATATGTGGATGTTCGGAACTGAACTTGAAAATCTCTGGGGTTCTCGTAAATTCTTGATTTATTACCTCACCTGTGGAATTGGCGCTGGCTTAACTCAACTTTTTCTGGCACCTTTACTTGAAGGTTCTGTTGGACCAACAGTTGGTGCTTCAGGTGGAATTTATGGTTTACTTCTCGCATTTGCTGTTAATTTTCCAAGAAGACCAATTTATCTTTATTTCTTTATTCCAATTCCAGCAATGTATTTAATAGGCTTTATGATTTTAATTGAACTCTTCTCAATTGGTGATCTTTCTTTAACTGCCCATCTCGCCCACATTGGTGGTGCATTTATCGGGCTTGTTTATATTTTAGTGGAAAGACAATTTAACTGGTCTCTGGATTACTGGATAGACAAAACTTTTTTCCGGAAAGAATTAAAGTATTATTCTACTAAAGACACGAAATTTAAAGATGTGGAGTTTTATGATATAGAAGAAAAGAAAAAATCCGATGAAGAAATTGCTCAAGAAGAAATTGATCGAATTCTTGATAAAATCAGTAAATACGGTTATCAGAGTTTAACCGACGAAGAAAAAAGAACGCTTTTTGAGGCAAGTAAAAAATTATAAACTGGTTATGAAAAAACTTATCTGCTTTATACTTCTCTCGATTTCAATCTTGAGTTGTAAATCAAATTATAGAATTGATGAAAATAATTTTGTTAATCTTTATGCTGATTTGCTTGTGGCAAAAGAGATTTATCGTGGTAACGACTCTGGTTATATTAAAGCCAGAGATTCTATCTACACTGTTTATAATGTAAATCATTTTATGGTTCAAAGAACTCTCGAATATTACAACTCCGATGTCGAGAAATGGAAACAATTTTTCGAGAAAGTTGTCCGAAGACTCGAAGAACAACAAACACAAATTAAAATGTCTAATTAATCCTCAATATTATTATGAATCCAGTGGAAATTATTATCCGGAAAAGAAATAGAACTGCATTAACCGAAGAAGAAATAAAATTTTTTGTTAATGGATATTTGAGTGGAGAAATTCCAGATTATCAAATGTCAGCATTTTTAATGTCGGTTTATTTCAACGGGATGAGTGACGAAGAAACAGTCGCTTTAACCAGAACAATGCTTTTCAGTGGTGAGGTTTTAGATTTATCTCATATTGATGGATTGAAAGTAGATAAACACTCTACTGGTGGAGTTGGAGATAAAACTTCACTTGTAATTGCACCGATTGCAGCAGCTGCTGGTGTAATTGTTCCGATGATTAGTGGTCGTGCTCTTGGTCACACAGGTGGAACACTTGATAAACTTGAGTCAATTCCTGGTTTTAGAACAGATTTATCTAAAGATGAATTCATTAAAACACTTGAAAAGATTGGAGTTTGTTTAATTGGTCAAACAAAAGAGATTGCTCCTGCTGATAAAAAAATTTATGCTTTAAGAGATGTAACAGGTACAGTAGAATCAATTCCTTTGATTTGTGCAAGCATTATGAGTAAAAAATTAGCCGAGGGAATTAATGGGCTCGTCCTTGATGTGAAGACTGGAAGCGGTGCATTTATGAAAACTCTTAAAGATTCAGAAATTCTTGCTGTCAATCTTAAAAATATTTCAGAAGCTTTTGGCGTTAAAACAATTGCATATATTACAAATATGAATCAACCTCTTGGTAATTATGTTGGTAACTGGCTTGAAGTTTACGAGTCCGTTGAAATCTTAAAAAATAAAGTTCATAATGAATTGACTGAATTATGTCATTTACTTGCTGGAACTATGATTTATCTTGGTGGTAAAGCATCCTCACTTGATGAAGGTTATAGTATATCTAAACAAATGATTGAAAGTGGAAGAGCTTATCAGAAATTTTTAGAAATTGTGGAAGCTCAGAATGGTGATGTAACTTTCATCGAAAACACTGAAAAATATGCCGAACCGAAATTTAAGTTTGTAGTAAAATCAAATCGAAATGGCTTTGTGAGTAGAATGAATACTTTCGAGATAGGAATGTTAGGAATTGAACTTGGTGCAGGAAGAATGAAATATACAGATGCAATTGATCCTAAAGCTGGTTTTATTTTTTATAAAAAAATTGGAGATGAAGTTAAAATTGGTGATGTAATCGCAGAAATTAGAACTGATAAAGATCAGCAAAATTATTTCACACAAAAGCTATTGAAAGCAATTGATATCACCGATACAAAACCTGATGATGAACCTCTTGTCTATAAAACGATCTGATTAGTGGAGGTTTCAATGAACCTGCAAAAATTGTTTTTAATTATTGGATTGATTTTTTTAATGATTGGGTTGCTTTACCCGTATTTAAGTAAAATCCCGCTGTTCAGATTACCAGGTGATATAGTCATTGATAAACCAAACTTTAAATTTTATTTCCCGATTACTTCAATGATTTTGTTGAGTATATTTCTGTCGCTGATTATGTGGATTGTGAGAAAATTTTTTCAATGATAATTAAACAATTGAGGCTTAGAATATGAATAAGGGCAAATTATTATGGGTAGATGATGAAATCGAACTTTTGAGATCTCACATTTTATTTCTAAACGAAAAAGGGTATTCAGTTGATATCGTCACAAATGGTGAAGATGCTCTCGAACTGATTTCTCAAAATCAATACGATTTGATTCTTCTTGATGAAATGATGACTGGAATGGGAGGACTTGAGACACTTTCCAGAATAAAAGAAATTAATCCAGCTATACCTGTGGTTATGATCACTAAGAATGAAGAAGAAGCATTGATGGAGGAGGCAATTGGAAGTAAAATCAGTGATTATTTGCTGAAACCAATTAAACCACATCAGGTTTTGATGATTTGTAAAAAGTTTCTGGAAGGTAAAGAAATATCGGCTCAATTTGTTTCTAAAGATTATTTAAATGATTTCAATTACATTTCAAGAAGATTGTTAGAAGGAGTTGAGTGGGATGAGTGGATTGAAATTTATCTTAAACTAATTAACTGGGAAATTGAGCTTCAACAACATCCAGAACTTGAACTCCAGTCTACATTTGATGAACTGATGAGAGAAGCTCGTCGTGAATTTTCAAAATATATTGAAAGAAATTATAAGAACTGGATTCATTCAAAAGAAGATCGACCTCTTCTTTCAGTTGATGTGATTCAGGAATCAGTAATTCCACTTTTGAAAGAAGGTAACAATGTATTCTTTTTCGTTCTCGATTGTATGCGATATGATCAATGGTTAGTGATGGAAGATATTTTGAGACCTTACTTCAACATTAAAAAATTTTCTTACTATTCAATACTGCCAACATCGACACCTTATTCACGAAATGCAATTTTCTCCGGGATGTTTCCATCAGAGATAGAAAAATATTATCCCGAATTATGGACACATGGGAATGATGATGAAACTTCTCATAATCGATTTGAAAAAGAATTGCTTGAAAAATTGCTCGAGAGAAAAAGAGTCTTTCTTAAAAATGATTTGAAATACATCAAGTTAATTGATCCAGAATACGGCAAAAATTTTGAGCAAAATATTTTATCTCTCGTTGAGCATAATCTTGTGGCAGTCGTTGTAAATTATCTTGATATGATTGCCCACTCAAGATCAGACTCAACAATCTTAAAAGAAATTGCTCCGAATGAGCAGGCATATCTTTCATTAACCAGAAGCTGGTTTACGCATTCATCTTTGTTGAAAGCATTAAGAACACTTTCAACAAGTAAAAAGACAAAAGTTGTAATCACCACTGATCATGGAAGTGTCAGATGTTTGCATGGTGCGAAAGTACTTGGAGATCGTGAAGCCCTTCCAAATCTTCGTTACAAATTTGGAAGAAATTTGAAGGCTGAGGAAAAACAGGCTGTGTACATTCGAAATGCTGAAGATTTTAAATTACCAAAAAGAGGACTTGCTATAAGTTATATTATTGCCAAGGAGGATTTCTATTTTGTTTATCCAACTGATTACAGCAAATATTTGAATCTTTACAGAGATACTTTTCAACATGGTGGTATTTCAATGGAAGAAATGATTTTACCTGTTATCACACTCGAACCGAAATTATAATGGTTTTAGAAATTGAGTAAAAAAGAATACATATCTAATTCACCTGAAGAAACTTTTAATATTGCCAGAAATTTCTCGAATGAATTGCAAGAAGGTGATATTGTTGCATTGATTGGAAATCTTGGTACTGGAAAAACTGTTTTTGTTAAAGGCATTTGTGAAGGATTGAAAGCAAAACAGAATCCATTGAGCCCGACTTTCTCAATTATTAATGAATACATCGGGAAATTTACAATCTATCATTTCGATTTTTATAGAATTAAAGACATTGAAGAACTATATGACATTGGATATGAAGATTATTTTAATGATCAAAGTATTTGTTTGATTGAATGGGCAGATTTGTATGAGAATGTTTTACCCGAAGGATATATAAAAGTTTTAATTGAATTTGGAGAGTCTGAGAACCAACGAAAAATAACCATTGAAAGAAAATGAAATTACTTGCAATTAGTTCCGCTTCAGATATTTTGAGTTTATCAATTGTAGAAAATCAGAAACTCATTTCAGCATTCGAATTTGAAGGCAATAAAAAACATGCTGAATTAATCACTCCAAAAATTCAAGACTTAATGAAAAGTAGTGGAATAAGATTTTCAGAGCTTGATGGAGTCTGTGTGAATCTTGGACCAGGTTCATTCACTGGCTTGCGAGTAGGATTGTCTACTGCAAAAGGAATTGTTTTCGGTGCAAATATTAAATTATATGGCTACACTAATTTTGAGGAATTGCTTTATCAGGCAATGCTTGATAAAAATATTAATGGTAAAATTGCTGTGTTAATCCCATCTCGAAAAAATGAATTTTATTTCGGTGCATTTGATGTAAGCAATAAAAAATTTACACAACTCGATGCTTTTGAACTTATGACGCTTGATGAACTTAAATCTTATTCACATCACTTTGATTTAATTATTGCAGAGAAAAAAATATATCAGCCATTAAAAGAAGAATTGAAGGACATAGAAATTCTTTCAGTAAAAAATAATTCCTATTATGGGGCATTGATTGTTGAAGCAAATCCAGGAAAATATCTCTGTGAAAATTACTTTTATCTTGAGCCTCTTTATCTTAAAAATTTTGATGTGAGATTAAAGAAATAAATTTTTAATCGACTTTTGATTCGAGTTTCTTTCAACGTCTAATAAAACCCTTTCTCTTGTCTTCTCAATAAGAATTATTTTTTACTTTATTTCATCTTTGTAATGATTAATTTCCTTCTTCTGAATGATGTGTTGATGATGTCACACCGTACTTGTTTCGGGTTCTTCTTTTCTCAATGAATATGAGAAATTAGAGGGTTGACTAAAAAGTATTAATTTGTTCTCCTGAATTTATTTCAGGGTCTATTTTTGGTTTATAATTACAAGTTTAGATGCCGAAATAATGCTGAAATAAATTCATCACATGATTCGGCATGACACTTTTTGGAAAGCCACATCATGATCTATTTTCATAATATAAATTCAAATTTAAATGTCGAAAAAAATCGTCATGACAATTTTTTCTTAATGCATCCAGATTCAAAAACAATTCAAATTTTAAAATCAAACTTCTTATCAATGAAATCTCCATTCGTATAATTTCTTTCAAGAAACTTTACATTATTATCATAATCAACAAGGATTATCGTGGAAGAACGTGTCCCATAAGTTTCACTTTTAATAAAAATTGAAGAAAGCAATCTTTCTCTTTCGATACCAACTCCAGTATCTGGAAGTAATTCATCATCAAATTGTGTTTTGTCAGAAAGTAAATTCAATAAATCATTTTCCAGATCATTTGAATTACGAATAATTTCTGCGAATCTTAATTTAGCCCAGTGAACTTTAGGCCATGGGATGTTTAGAAAACAATTACTCAATCCGTGAATTCCAGGTTCTATTTCTTCTAAAGAATTTTTGACATTTGAATAGTAGTAAAGCTGTTGGAAATTACCGAAAATCAAATTTAAAGCATTGTAAGTTTTTGAGTTCGATAATAGATGATTTCCAAAATCAAGAAATCTTGTTTCGAGTGAATTGAATTTGTATCTGGTAGTTAGAAAATCTAAAGCGAGTAATCCTCTTGAACGAAGTTGAGGATTCTCCTTGAAATTATAAAAATCTCGATAGTTAGTTACTACAACAAAATCACCAGCTGGAATTTCATCTTTTCGTTTAACTGTAATTCCCAGCCATGTTCCTTTTGATTTTAAATCAATCCCAGATAAAATCTTGATTTCATCTCCCCAGATTGAAGCAAATTGTGTTTGTCGATTATAGAATTCATCACGATTACCAGCAAAAATAAATTTGTAAGTCGGATGAAATTTATATGCAAAAACTAAAACGCACATTCTAATCACCAGTATTTAAATTTTTAATCACATAAAGAACAAATGTTTTCGGTACAAATCTTACAGCAATTGTTCCAAGCTTGTTAAATAAACCTGGAATTACAACTCTCTTTCCTTTCATCAAACCTTTATATCCTATTTGAGCAACTTTTTCTGCAGACATATACGGTAAGAATTTTGTCCTGAAGAGATTGATATGTTCAATTCCTGCTCTTGTTTGAAATTCTGTTCTGGTTGGTCCGGGACATAAAGCAGTTACACTAATACCTTTATGACTTAGCTCAGCATAAAGTGCTTCGGAGAATGACAGGACAAAAGCTTTAGTTGCATAATATATTGCCATATATGGACCTGGCTGGAATGCAGCTGTGGAAGCTACATTCATTATTTTGCCATAACCATTTTTTATCATAGATGGAAGAATCAAACCAGTCAATTTAACAAGAGAGTTAACATTTACCTGAATCATATCAAGCTGACTTTTTAAATCTAACTCATAAAATGGTCCGGCAAAACCAAAACCAGCATTATTTATCAGAATGTTCACATTGAGATTTTTATCCATCAATTCTTGATTTATTTCATCAACAGAAGAGGAAATGGATAAATCCTTAGCAATTATGTGAATATTAATTGAGTTTGTTTGCAGTTCATTTTTGACTTTTTGAAGTCTTTCCAGATTTCTTGCGACTAAAATTAAATTATAATTATGTTTCGCAAATATTTTTGCGAACTCATATCCAATTCCCGTTGAAGCACCAGTAATTAAAACTGTTTCCATATAACTACTCCAGTTTGTTAAGAAGATTTCAACTTTTGTAAGTTTAGAAAAATTTTTTTCTTAAAAACAACAATAACTAAGTAATGAAATTTAATAAAGTTAGTTCTGAATTAATAGTTTTATTGGTTTCAATAATACTTACGGTTTTAATTTATCTTAAAACAGATATAATGGATTATAATCATCCCCATTTTAAGAATCCCTGGGATCATCATAAATACTTATGGATGGCTGTTAATAATCTTGATTTTCATATCGCTCCTTTTTGCTGGAGGATATTTGTTCCATTTTTAGCTTCGTTATTACCTTTTGAGATTTCGATTAATTTTCAGTTAATTGCTTTAATATCAGTTATCTTGACAGGATTTTTCATTTTTAAAATTGGGACAATAGTCTTTGATAATTTCTATCAATCTCTTTCAATGATGGTTGCTTATTTCTCACTAGGTTTTGCAACCAGATTTGTGATTTATGATTTCTGGCTGGTTGATGCTTTTGCAATTTTACTTATAACATCAGGAACATATTTTATTCTTTCAAAAAATGATCTGGCTTTCTTCTTTGTTTTGATAATCGGGGCATTAACAAAAGAATCAGTCCTTTTTCTTCTGGCTTTATATTATTCTCTTCAAGCCGAAAAAGTATTTGATTTACGAATGATTAAGAAGACATTAATAATTTCAATAGTTCCAGTGACTATTTTTATTCTTGTCCGCATATTAATCCCTGCTATGAATTCATCAGATAATTATTTGCAAACTTTGCCGGAACAGCTCAGGCTAGTTCATTATGAAAGTTCTGAATACAATCTAGATTACTTAATAAATGAAGTGGCTCTAACAAAAATTAGAAGCTTTTCACTGAAATTTTTATATCAAATAACGATTTACACTTTTATGATTCATTTCATCTTATCTTTTTCTCACATCCCGGTGATTAAAAAGTGGTTACCCGGATTTTTACCATTTTTAATATTAACTTATCTACAGATTTTTTTTGTTGTGAATGACGAGAGAGTTGTGATAATTGGTTTTATACCAATTTTGATTTTTTCAATTGCGGGATTACAAAATATTTTTTCAAAATTACCATATCAAAATTTTTCTATTCTGTTTATAAATTTTTCTTTTTACTTGCTGGTTCTATTTTCAGGTTTATTTTATAGCAACTGGACAATCATCAGGCAAATTCTAATTTTAATCCTTTACCTGACCATTCTGCTTGTGATATCTTTTAAATCGAGAGCTTACCAAACAATAAAATCGATATAAATAGTTGATATCCTTTAATAATTATTGTCATTTATAAATATCAACTTTGATAATCCGCCTTTCTTATTTCTATCAATTCTGATAGGATTGTCAATTAGCATTTAATTTTTATTATCAAAATTCGATGTTTTTTCTGGCAATAAACTTGATATTTATAAATATCAAGTTTGAAAGATAAAATGGAAAAAGTAGAAATTGAATATAAGATAAGTGAAGCCGCCTCAAAACTCGGAATATCAATCCATACTATTAGAATGTATGAAAAAGAGGGGCTGATCCTTCCACACAAAAGCATAACCAACCAGCGAATTTATACTGAAGAAGATATACATAGAATTCAGTGCATTAGAAGAGCAATTAATGAAAGTAAAATCAGTATCAGAGGATTAAAAACACTCTATTCATTGATTCCTTGCTGGGAAATTGTACAATGTTCTGAAGAAGATAGAAGAGTCTGTCCCGCATATACTTCTGTTACAAAACCTTGCTGGATTTCAAAAGGGAAAACAACTTCTTGTGCAAAAAAAGATTGCCGGAATTGTGAAGTGTATAAATCGCTAAGTGATTGTAACAGAATAAAAGATGCAATAAAGAAAGTCAGGAGTGTAAGATGAATCAAATTTCGAGAAGGAAATTTTTAAAGATTACAAGCGCCACAATTGCCACTACTGCAATATTAGCTAGTGCTGGAAAACATGTTATTAAAGCATCAGATAACTTAAATAAAAAATTTGAAAAAGGAATTAAAAAAATTCCAACCTATTGTGATTTATGTTTCTGGAAGTGTGGAGTGATTGCTTATGTAAAAGATGGAAAACTCTGGAAACTTGAGGGAAATCCACTTGATCCATTGAGCAAAGGTAGATTATGTCCAAGAGGTACCGGTGGAGTTGGAACGCACTGTGACCCGGAGAGACTAAAATCTCCTTTAATCCGGAAAAATCTTCGAGGTGAAGAAAAGTGGGTTGAAGTCACCTGGGATGAAGCTCTCAATTACATCGCCGAAAAGATGAGTAAAATCAAAAATAATTATGGACCAGAATCAATTGCTTTGTTTTCCCATGGTATCGGAGGTACATTTATTAAACATCTTTTGAGAGCTTTCGGTAGTCCAAATGAAACAGCCCCATCTTTTGCACAATGTCGTGGACCTCGCGAAGTTGGATTCGAATTAACCTTTGGTGATGTCGTAGGTTCTCCTGAAAGAACAGATATTGAAAATGCTCGATGTCTGGTTTTGATAGGTTCTCACATTGGTGAAAATATGCATAATACTCAGGTTCAGGAATTTGCCAGAGCAATTGAAAAAGGTGCTTCAATTATTGTTGTTGATCCAAGATTCAGTGTCGCAGCAAGTAAAGCAAAATATTATTTGCCAATTAAACCAGGAACTGATCTGGCTCTCTTGCTTGCATGGATGGGAATTATAGTAAGAGAAAATTTATATGATGAAGAATATGTTAAAAAATTTGGATATGGCTTCGAAAAATTTGCGAATGAAGTTTCAAAATATACACCTGAATGGGCTTACATAGAAACTGGAATTTCTCCAGAATTAATTATTGAAACAGCCTATGAAATGGCAAGATATAAACCAGCTACATTGATTCATCCTGGAAGACACGCTACATGGTATGGAGATGATACTCAACGGAGTAGAGCAATTGCACTTTTGAATGCATTGCTTGGTAGTTGGGGAAGAAAGGGCGGATTTTATATTCCATATTCTTTATCAATACCTAAATATCCTTATCCTCCCTATCCGGAACTTAAAAAAGATCCTGTAGATAATCCTGATGGTAAATATCCATTCGCAACTGGAGAACAAATTTCAACTGGAATTAGAGAAGCAACAATTACAGGCAATCCTTACCCGATTAAAGGTTGGTTCATATATGGAACAAATCTTTTACAGGCATTACCGAATAAAGAAGAAACAATCAAAGCAATTCAGAATCTGGACTTAATGGTTGTGATTGATGTTATTCCAAGTGAAGTTGCGGGATGGGCGGATGTTGTATTACCTGAATCAGTCTATCTGGAAAGATATGATGAATTAAATACTTCACCTTTTAAGGAAGGTTTTGTGGGAATAAGGCAACCAGTTGTTGAAGAACCAGCTAATCAGAAACCTAATTGGTGGATTGCGAAAAAACTTGCTGAAAAACTTAACCTCGAAAAATATTTTCCCTGGAAAGATATTGAAGATTATTTAAAAACAAGAATTGAACTTGCTGGACTTTCCTTTGATGAATTGAGAGAAAAAGGAATTATAAAATCCAACCCTCAACCAATTTATTTTGAAGATGGAATTGAACCAGAATTTCTGACTCCTTCCGGTAAAATTGAGTTTTATTCAGATCAACTTGAAGCTGCAGGATTTGATCCTGTGCCGAGATACACTCGTCATCCAGAACCACCATCGGGATATTTTAGATTGATTTATGGAAGAGCTCCAGTTCATACTTTTAGTAAAACTCAATCGAATCCAGTTTTAAGAGATATGATGAGCGAAAATGAGGTCTGGATAAATGCTGATATAGCTGAAAAGTGGGGAATAAAAAACGGTCAGAAAATCAGATTAAAAAATCAGGATGGTGTTATGAGTGATCCTGTCAGAGTAAAAGTTACAGAAAGAATAAGAAAAGATTGTGTTTATATAGTTCATGGCTTTGGTCAAAAATCACGTCATTTAAAATCAACTTATAGAAAAGGTGCAAGTGATGCAGAATTAATCACGAAATATCAAATCGATAAATTAATGGGTGGAACTGCAATGAATGTCAATTTCGTAACTTTTGAGATGGAGGTTTAATATGCCAAGATATGGTATGGTGATAGATACAAAAAAATGTGTTGGATGTCAGGATTGCGTTGTTGCTTGCAAAACTGAAAATAATATTCCTGAAGGATACAATCGTGATTGGATTGTAACAGAAGTCCATGGCAAATTCCCTGATGTACAAATGGAAATCAGATCCGAAAGATGTAATCATTGTTCAAATACACCGTGTGTATCAGTTTGTCCTACAGGAGCTTCTCATGTTCATGAATGGGGTGGTATTGTCCTTATTGACAAAGATTTGTGTATTGGTTGCAAAGCGTGTGTTGAAGCCTGCCCGTACGATGCACGTTATATTCATCCTGATGGATATGCAGATAAATGTACTTTTTGTATTCATCGTGTTGAACAGGGATTACAACCGGCATGCGTAGAAGTGTGTCCAACTCATTGTATTTATTTCGGTGATCTTGATGACCCGAACAGTGAGGTTAGCAAATTACTTAGAAGTAGAAAATGGCATGTAAATCTTCCTGATGCTGGTACTGAACCAAATATTTACTATTTAATTTGAGGTAATATAAAATATGAGAGATTTGATCGAATTAACTACAACAAGACACAATCCACACATCGATCCATTTATGTCAATGTGGGAATGGCAGATTCCTCTTTATCTTTTTTTAGGTGGAATTGTTGCCGGGATGATGATAATAAGTGGATACTTCCTTTTCTCTCAGAGATACAAGTATACTGATTGTGCTTGTTTTTCCACGCCAATTATTAGTTTGATTTTGATAAGCATTGGAATGTTTTTCCTTTTCCTTGATTTATCTCACAAATTATATTTCTGGAGACTCTATACAACTTTCAAAATAAATTCTCCAATGTCATGGGGTGCATGGATACTTTTACTGGTCTATCTTGCTTTAATCTTAAATTTATTCATTAAACCTCCTGAGTTTATTCAAACTAAAATTAGAGGACTCAGTAATTTTAGTTTAAAAATCACATCTCATCCTTTCTTAATTAAAATTATTGGAATTGCCAATATGCTTCTTGGACTTATGCTCGGTGCTTATACTGGTATTTTGCTCAGTGTGATGGTTGCGAGACCGTTGTGGAATTCATCAATTCTTTGGTTGTTATTTTTAATTTCTGGTTTATCAACTGCCGCTGCATTTGTTCATCTTTTTGCAAAAAATAAATACGAAAGTGAATTATTAGCGAAAGCAGATAATGGTTTTCTGACACTCGAGTTGTTTGTATTATTTGTCTTTTTGATTGGACTACTAACATCAACAAAACCACATATAGAAGCGGCAATACTTTTACTTAATGGACAGTTTGCTCCAGCTTTCTGGGTATTTGTTGTTTTAATGGGAATTGTTTTACCATTGATTATTCAACTTCTTGCTGTCAATCATAAAATTAAACATACACCTGTGGCTCCAATCTTTGTAATCATTGGTGGAGTTATTTTAAGATTTATCATTGTTGAAGCAGGACAGTTAAGTCATTGGTTTAATGCACATTTGAAATAATTACGGAGATTAAAATGGAATCAGTTTCTAAAATAGTTTCTGACCTTTTTGAAAAAGATCAGGAATTTGTTGAACCTAAACCAAAACCATATTCCGATCCTTATCTGGTTGGTATTGGACTTGGTTTAGTTCTTCTGGCTGCATTTGTAATTATGGGACGTGGACTTGGTGCTTCTGGTGCAATGTCATCTATTGTAGCTTATGGAGTCAATTCATTAGCTCCAGAACATGCAAGTTCAAATGATTTTTACAAAGAATATATTGGCGATGGAACAACTAATCCCTTAAAAGATTGGCTCGTTTTTGAAGTTCTTGGTGTACTTGCTGGTGGATTTATTTCAGGCACTCTATCAGGACGAATCAGAGTAAGAGTTGAAAAAGGGAATAACATTTCAAAAAAGAAAAGGTTGTTGTTTGCATTTATAGGTGGAAGTTTAATGGGATTTGGTGCCAAGTTAGCACGAGGTTGTACAAGCGGGCAGGCTTTGACTGGTGGGGCATTACTTAACTTTGGTAGTTGGATATTCATGATTATGATTTTCGTTGGTGGTTATTTATTTGCTTACTTTTTAAGGAGGCAATGGTTATGAACGCACCATTTTATAAGTTTAATTATTTCAATTCAGACATAAGTTTGGTCGTTGCATTTTTAATTGGAATTGGTTTTGGATTCGCCCTTGAAAAAGGTGGTTTTGGAAGTGCGAGAATTTTAGCTGCTCAATTTTATCTGTCAAATATGAGAGTCTTAAAAGTTATGTTTTCCGCGATTGTAACAGCTATGCTGGGTGTTTATTTCTTAGGTGTTATTGGGTGGCTTGATTTGAAATTAATTTATATGACAGAAACTTACATTCTTCCTCAAGCTTTAGGTGGACTAATTTTAGGTGTTGGTTTTGTTATAGGTGGTTATTGTCCAGGAACTTCTGTCGTTTCATTTTCAACAGGTAGTATTGATGGGTTAATGTATATTCTTGGTGCTTTTTTTGGAATTTTTGTTTTTGGAGAAATTTATCCTTTGATTTCAAATTTCTATAACTCAACAAATCTGGGAGTTATTACTTTGCCAGAAGTTCTTCATTTACCTTATGGCATGGTCGTATTTCTTGTTGTAATTATGGCTCTGGGTGCTTTCCTTCTTGCTGAATTGTCTGAGAGAAAATTTGCATTTAGAAATCCGGAGAATGAAAAATGAATCTCTTAAGAAAATTGAATCGAAAACAAAAATTAGCTTTAATTGCCTTCTTACTTGGTTTAATAGCTCTTTTCGCTGGAAGTCCCTATGATAGTAATTCTGTAAAAATTAATGTGAAAGAAATTGCTTTATCAACCATAAAAGATTCAGATAAAATCAAACCTGAAATACTTGCTGATTGGATTATTCAAGGTAAGTCAGATTTTGTATTGATTGACCTCAGAACACCGGATGAATATGAAAAATATTCTCTGCCTGAAGCTGAAAATATTCCTCTTGTTAATTTAACTGACGCTGAACTGTATAAAAATCAAAAATTGATTTTGCTTTCCAGTGATAATGTTCAAAGTGCACAGGGTTGGTTTTTATTAAAATCGAAAGGATTTAAAAATGTATATATTTTAGATGGCGGAATCGTAGGCTGGAAAGCAAATGTTTTATTCCCGAAACAAAAGCCAAATATGTCAAAAGAAGAATTAGCTTTGTTTGAAAAGAAAAAAGCCGTGACTTTTTATTTTGGTGGTAAAGTATTGAATGACAGTGGAATTTCTGAATCAAATTCGGAATTTAATTTACCCGTTCAATCATCAAAACAAAATAAAACCTCATCAGCAGTCAATCAAAAGAAAAAGAAACGTGAAGGGTGTTGATATATCGGTCTCTCCTACTTTCAGCTGTCTCATCTTTAATTATAAGCGACAAGCCTTGTTGGGAGGTATGATGAGACAGCTTAAAATTTTTCCAGGCTTTAAAAATTTTTCCTGATAATGATAAAATTTTAATGCTTTATGAAAATAGATTCTTTAAAATCTTTCTTGTTGAATGGGACTCATTTGTTTGTGTCTGCATTAAAAAATTCATTGAAGGATAATTTATAATTGAGACATTGTGGTTCAATACTTTATTGAAACATTAAATTGATTAGAAAGAAATATGAAGATTACGAGAAGAAGATTTCTGGATATTATTTTGAACTTGGTCTGGTTATTTTTTGGAGTAATTCTTTTAAAAGTATCAGGTAAAGTTCTAAATCAGAATCAGAAAAAGAGTAAAAAAGTAATAAAGAATGATCTGGCTAATGGTGTCCATTTTAGAGATGAATTGATTATTTACAAAGATGAAGATTTAACTCGGATTTTTAAGTCCAGGTGTACACATCTTGGTTGCCGGATAAGACAATCTGGAGATGGTAATCTGGTCTGTCCTTGTCATGGTTCTCGATTTAATTATTATGGAAAGGTATTGAATGGTCCTGCAAGTTCTCCACTTGAACAAGTTAAATTCGAATTCGACAAAATGAAGAATGAATTGATTATTTATGATGGATAGTAATCAAAAGAGAATTGATAATTTACTTCAAAAATTTCATTCTGGTGAATTTGCGACCTCGACATTTTATATTTCTATTATTTCAGGCATTCCTTTACTTTTATTTTTTGATATAAGTCAACCTCTCAAAACGTTAAGTCTAATTTTAGTTTCAGATTATCTGCTAACTTTCCTGAGAAATTTGCATTACTGGTCATCTCAATATTTTCTCATTTTTTCATTTCTGCATTTGATTGACCACATTTCAAGAAAATCCGAGAGTAAAATCAAATCGAGAGTCTGGCTTCATATTACTCTTTCAATTCCAGTTCTTTTTTATTTGATTTTGAGTGGCTTCATTCTGAAAGGTGATAGTGAGTCATTGCTTGCTTTCAAAATATTAAAATCTCTACTTCAAAATATTCCATACACTGGAGAGCAACTTTCATATTTATTAATGGGTAATGAAACTAATTTTCAGATAATTTATTTTCATCATATTGCGACTGCGTCAATTTTATTACTCTTCTTTATTCTCGAACATTCGAGGTTATTTTTCCCGAAATCTTCTATTTCTTTAATTAGCCTTGTAATTGTCCTAATCACAGGTTTTTTGTTTACACCTCTTCCCGCAGATGAATTTTCCGTTATGATAAAAGGACCATGGTATTTTATTGGATTGCAGGAGATTTTACATTACTTGAAAACTCCGAATTTTTTGAACTTTTTTATTTTGTTTTGTTTGATTGTGTTTTATTTAATCAAGTTTGTTAGTGATCGTTTCAGAAAAATTATAGTTCTATTTTTTTCTGTAATGTTAGTCTCATATTCAATTTTAAGTCTGGTCGGAATGTTCTTTAGAGGGTCAAACTGGGAATTGACTACTCCGTCGTTAAAAAATTTAAATCTGAATTTCGAGTTAAATAAATTTATTAATCAGGGTGAAGAAGTTTATTTAAAATCTGACGAAATCAAATTTATTAATAATCGTGCTGAGGGCTGTTTAAATTGCCATATCATTGAAGGAATAGGAATCTATCACAATCCAGACTCAATAGGATGTTTCAGTTGTCATAGAGGAAATCCTTATTCACTCAATAGAAAAGCAGCTCATATGAATTTGATTAAAATTCCTGGTAATCTCAGTAATGCAAAATTCACATGTGGAAATTCAAATTGTCATCCTGATGTAGTTTATCGAGTTAATAATTCAATTATGACGACGATGAGTGGAGTTGTTAGTACTGATAAAATTGTCTTTGATGAACTTAAAAATCCTGATTCTCTTTTTCGAATTACTGAGATAAAACATTCAGTTGCTGAAAGTCATTTGAGAAGTTTATGTGCATCATGTCATTTATCCAATGACAAAAATGAGTATGGAAGAATCGATCAACTCTCAAGAGGCGGTGGATGTCTTGCCTGTCACTTAAATCACTCAAAAGAAGCATTGTCAGAACTCGATAAATATTTATCAAATCAAAAAAGAGCTGGAGAGTTACCTGGTTTTCATCCTTCAATTGATTTAAAAATTACAAACGAACATTGTTTTGGTTGTCATAGTCGATCAGGAAGAATATCAACTAATTATATGGGTTGGTCGGAAATTTTATCTGATGAATTAGATTCCACCAAGAAACATGTTCAAATTCTTGATGGAAGATTTTTTGAAATAAAAAATGCTGATGTCCATTATGATGCTGGAATGGATTGTATTGATTGTCACAATTCATTTGAATTGATGGGAGATGGGTCTTTATACTCACATAAAGATGAACAAATTAAAATTAGATGTGAAGATTGTCATTCAGATCAAATAAAATTTTTGCGCTATAACGAACTCGATTATGAAACTCAAAAAGTCTTAAAGTTGCGAAATTATGTTTTGCATGATTCAGTTTTCATTACTTTAGGAAATTCAAGGCTTGCTTACTCAAATCCAGTGGAAATTAAGAATGATAAGATTTTTTTCACTACTAAAATTTCAAGTAGAAAGCTTGAACTTAGAAGACTGTCAAAAGAATGTAAATTACCTGCACATAAAAATCTAAGCTGTCAATCCTGTCATACTTCATGGGTTACTTACTGCGTGAACTGTCATACTTATTATGACAAGAACAAAGAAGGTTATGATTTATTGGAGAATAAACCCACAAGTGGAAGCTGGAACGAAGAAGCAGGTGATTTTCATACTGATTATCCTGCACTTGGTGTAGTAAAACAAAAAGATGGACGGGAGAAAATTACAACATTTATTCCTGGTATGATTTTAAAAACCTCATCAGAAAAAAAATCTCAATTCAAATTTAAAAGAATATATGCGCCAGCTTTTTCTCACACAATCACAAGAAAATCGAGAAGTTGTGAGAGTTGTCATCAAAATCCTTTAGCGTTAGGATTTGGTAAAGGGGCGTTTGAATATAAAAAGAAAGAAAGAAATGTAAAGATTTTTTTCAAACCACATTATCCACTTAATCCAGTAGATATGTTGCCTGTTGATGCCTGGATTGGTTATAATAAAAATTCACTTGAATTTTTTTCGGTACGAAAAAATATCTCACCATTATCACCTGTAACTCAGAAAAAAATATTGACAGTTGGGGTTTGTCTTTTATGTCATACAGGTTCCTCAAATGTGATGCAAAAGGCATTGATTGATTTTAATTCTACATTAAAAAAAATTTCTCCCAGATGTTTACTACCAGAATTTTAGTCTAAAACATTTCGTTCAAAATCCTGGAGATTACCAAGGGAACTCAAATTTAAATAAGCTATATTACTGCCCACTCAATCATTTAGGGGTAAAATTTTTGTTATTATTTATAAATATCAACTTTGATAGATTAGTAAAAAATTTTTTTCAATTTTGAAAAAATTAATATTTAAAAATGCTAAAAAACTAAAAAAATCTAATAAAACAGGCTGGCAAATTAATTGCTTAATATCAAATGCTGATACTTAAGAAAGAAATGATGAACGATAAACCCAAATACAAAATAAGTGAAGCTGCTAAGATTTTAGGAATTTCGGTTCATACCATGAGAATGTATGAAAGAGAAGGATTGATTGTCCCTTTTAAAAAGTCAACCAATCAACGCCTTTATTCAGATAAAGATATAGAAAGATTGAGATGTATTCGTAACGCAATTAACGAAGAGAAAATCAGTATAGAAGGAATTAAAAGAATATTCTCATTAATCCCTTGCTGGGCAATTGTGAAGTGTTCTCTAAAGAATTTTGACTACTGCAATGCACTGAAAGAATCGAATCGACCTTGCTGGACATTCAAACACGAAAACAATTATTGTGCTGAAAAAGATTGTCGAGAGTGTGAAGTTTATAATATTTTTAATGATTGTGAACCAATAAAATCAAAATTAATAGAATTAACATTTATGAATTCAATCAAAGAAAAAGAAGAGGAAATAAAATGAGAAAATTAGTTATTCTTGGTGCCGGAACTGCCGGTACGATGATGTTAAATAAACTTTATAATGCACTTGATTTAAGTGAATGGCATATTACAATTGTTGATAAAGAAGAGACACACTATTATCAACCTGGATTTCTTTTCATTCCATTTGAAATTTACAACCGACGAGATGTTATAAAACCTAAAAGAGATTTCTTCCCTCCTGGTGTCGATGTAATTATGAGTGAAATTGATCGAATTGAGCCAGACAAAAATAGAGTAATCCTTTCAAATAATAGAATCTTACCCTATGATTATTTGATTATTGCAACAGGTTCTCGAGTTGATCCTTCAGAAGTTGAAGGAATGAAAGATAAACTCTGGTATAAAAATGTATTTGACTTTTATACAATTGATGGAGCCTGTGCATTAAGAAATTTCTTTAAACACTGGGATGGTGGTAAACTCGTTATTCATATTACTGAGATGCCAATCAAATGTCCTGTTGCTCCACTTGAATTTGCATTTCTTGCTGATTGGTATTTTACAGAAAGAGGAATAAGAGATAAAGTAGATATTCATTTTGTAACTCCATTGCCAGGAGCCTTTACAAAACCTCGTGCGTCTGCAATCCTTGGTGATTTTCTTGAAAAGAAAAATATCAAGCTTGTCACTGATTTCAACATTGCTCGAGTCGATAATGATGAAAAGAAAATAGTCAGCTGGGATGAAACAGAAGTTCCATTTGATGTTCTTGTAACAATTCCAACCAATAAAGGTGATGAGGTAATTGCTCGAAGTGGAATGGGTGACGAGTTGAATTTCATTCCAACACATAAACACACCTTAATGGCTGAAGGTTTTGACAACATTTTCGTTATTGGTGATGCAACAAATCTTCCAAGTTCAAAAGCTGGTTCAGTTGCTCATTTCCAATCTGATATTTTGTTTGAAAACTTTATGGATGTAATTGAAGGAAGAAAACCTTCGGCAAAGTTTGATGGTCATGCAAATTGTTTTATTGAGAGTGGATTTGGTAAAGGAATATTAATCGATTTCAATTATGATACAGAACCACTCCCGGGAAAATTCCCATTGCCCGGAATTGGTCCTTTCTCTTTACTTGAAGAAACCAAGATGAACCATTATGGTAAAGTTATGTTCAGATGGATGTACTGGAATTTCTTACTAAAAGGAGTTGAACTTCCAATTGAATCAAATATGACTATGGCAGGAAAGAGGTTATAAAATGGAAGACAACAGAATTCAAATTCAACTTGATGAAATCAATAAAAAACTTGATTTCATCTTAGGTGAAATAGATTTACAAAGGAAACATCGCCTGGAAATACAGGACTTGAAAGAGGATTTGACAAGAGTTGCGAAAGATGTTTATCTGACTTCAATTGAAGAATTGGAACAGGTTCATGATTACATCAAGACAGGCGATATTTTACATCTTTTCAAAAAACTTTTAAGAAATATTAATAACCTGACTAAACTTTTCGAGCAACTTGAAAATGTTAGAGATTTTCTAAAAGATTTTGGTCCAATCTCTAAAGAAATGGTAATTGATTTTATGCATAAATTAGATGAACTGGACAGAAAAGGTTATTTTGCTTTCTTAAAAGAAACTCAGAATATTCTGGATAATATAGTTACATCTTTTACTGTTGAAGATGTGAAAGCATTAGGTGATAATATTGTCACTATCTTGAACACAGTTAAAAATCTAACACAACCTGATATGCTTCACACAATTAATAATGCTTTGAATGTCTACAAAAAATTAGATATCGAAGTAAAGGAAGATATTTCTTTAATTAAATTGATTAAGGAATTAAATCATCCTGAAACAAAGAAAGCCCTTTATTTCACATTACAATTTTTGAAAAGCTTATCATCAATTCATCAGAATGGAAATAAAGATTTAATTCAAACCCAAAACAATAATCAAAATAAGGAGTGATAACTATGCCCGTAAAAGAAATTTTAGGTAAAATGATTGAATTTGACGATGATGGTCATCTCAAAAATCTCAACGACTGGAATGAAGAAATTGCAAAAGAACTCGCAAAAGAAGAAGGTATTGCTGAGTTGACTGATCGACACTGGTTAGTTATTAATTATATGCGTCAGGAATACCAGAAAGTTGGTGATGCACCTTCAATTAGAAAATTGACAAAAGAGAGTGGAGTTGATACAAAAGAACTATATCAACTTTTTCCAAAAGGTCCTGCTAAAAAAGCTGCTAAGATTGCCGGACTACCAAAACCAAAAGGTTGTATTTAAAAAAATATAGGAGAGATCAAAATGACTAATCAACAAGAAGAAATTAAAAAAGTATCTATCATAGTTTCTCGAGGTTCCCTCGATGGTGTCTATCCTGGATTAATTCTTGCAAATGGTGCAAGGATGGAAGGAATTGAAGCAAATCTATTTTTTACATTCTTCGGTCTCGATGCAATCGTTGATAAAAGAATGGATAAACTTTCAATTGTTACAGTTGGCAATGCTGCCATGCGTCTACCATGGGGTCAAAAAATGCCGACCTGGCTTGGTGCTATTCCAGGTATGGCAGCTTTCGCAACATGGATGATGAAAAAGGAAATGGAGAAACTTGATGTTCCACCAGTTCGTGAATTTTTACAAATGATTAAAGATTCCGGCGGCGAAATCTACGCATGTAAACTTGCAATGGATATGTTTCACCTGAAAAAAGAAGACCTGTGGGAAGGTGTAAGTGATGTTTTAACTGTTGGAGAATTTTATCAGAAAGCTGCTGGTGGAATTGTATTGTTCACTTAATTTGATGAATGTTCTCAAATTATTTTTTATTTGATTGATGATTTGTGAGGAGCTTTCTAATTTTTAGTTAGCTCCTCTTGTTGTTTTAAAATCAACTCGATTTAGTTTTGAATTTCCTTCCATATTAAAAATTTTTTGGACTAAATCTTTAGCCTTCCTCATTTTTTATTAATTTTGAAGAAATTTGAGCTGAATATGCTAAAAAGAGATTGTAAACATTTTCCAGGTGATCGGCCCTGTTCATATCACAAACTCGAAGGTGTGAAATGTGATAACTGTCAATATTACGAACCAGTGAAGTTCAAGATTTTAATAATTAAACTTGATGCAGTTGGTGATGTACTCAGGACAACCTGTATTCTCCCTGGACTCAAAGAAAAATTTCCAGAAGCTCATATTACCTGGATTACCAGAAAAAACGCAAGAGAAATTTTTTACAATAATCCTTATGTAGATAGAGTCCTTGAAATAGAAAATCAAGAAACAAATTATTTTCTTCAGGTAGAAAAATTTGATCTTGCTTTGAATTTAGATTCATCTCCGATTAGTTCAGCAATTTGTAGTTCTGTTATTTCTAAAGAAAAGCTCGGTTTTGGACTTGATGAGAAAGGAAAAGTTTTTCCTATCAATCCAGAAGCTGAAGAGTGGTTCTTGATGGGTGCTTTTGATGATTTGAAAAAGAAAAATACACAGACATATCAATCAATAATCTTAAACATTGCAAAACTAAAAACTGAAAATTACCCGATTATCCTGTATTTAAATGAAAAAGAAAAAAAATTCGCTGAAAAATTTTTAACCAATCATAAAATTGATAGAACAAAAAAGATTATAGGATTAAACACAGGGGCAGGACCAAGATGGAAATTCAAATCGTGGACTCTCGAAGGATTTGAAAAATTGATTTACTTACTTCTCAAAAACACTGACTATTACATATTTCTTTATGGTGGACCATTCGAAAAAGAAAGAAACGAGTATCTTTCAAAGATTGATAATAAAAGAGTAGTTGATACTGGAACAAATAATTCTCTTCGTGAATTTTTTGCTCTTATGGATTTATGTGACCTATTGGTAACTGGCGATACACTGGCAATGCATACAGCAACTGCACTTGGAAAAAAGATTATCGCTTTATTTGGACCTACCTCAGCAAATGAAATTGAAACTTATGGTTTAATAACTAAAATTCAGTCCGACCTTGATTGTCTTGTTTGTTACAAAATGGATTGTGATTTCGACCCTAATTGTATGAATTCAATCAAGGCAGAAACTATTTATAATAAAATTTTAGAATTAATAAAGGTATAAAATGCATTACGATCCTGTTAAAAATGTCTTCGCAAAATTCATTAAATCAAACACAATCTTAAGAAAACTTTTCTACGCATTACTCAATTTATTTTTTCTTCGGAGCTGGTATATCAGAAAAATTTTAAATCAATTAATTATTCAAATAAAATCAGCCGAACCAAAAATTTTCGATGCTGGAACTGGATTTGGGCAGTATTCTTATTTTATCACAAAAAGATTTCCTCAGGTAAAAATTCTGGCAGTTGATGTTAAAGAGGATTATATAAAAGAAGCCAGTGAGTTTTTCAATAAATTAAATCTGAAAAATGTTGACTTTAAAATTGATGATTTAAAAAAAATAAATTATCAAAACGAATTTGATTTAATCTTATGTGTCGATGTAATGGAACACATCGATGACGATGAAACAGTCCTGAAAAATTTTTATAACGCATTGAGAAGTGGTGGTTCTTTAATAATTAATACTCCATCTACTTTTGGGGGAAGTGATGTCCACGATGAGGAAGATCAGAGTTTCATTAGTGAGCATTTTAGAAATGGTTATTCAAAAGAAGATTTAAGTAATAAACTTAATCGTGCTGGTTTTGAAAATGTTGATGGCTTTTATACTTATGGTTTCTGGGGAGATAAAGCCTGGAGAATTGGTATTAAATACCCAATGATATTATTGAACAAAAGCTTATTGTTCCTAATCATTCTCCCATTTTACTATTTCGTTGTGTTTCCATTCTTTTTACTGTTCAACTTTCTCGATACAAAAACAAAAATTCAAACTGGAACTGGATTAATCGTAATAGCCAAAAAATAATGACTGAATATGAAATCAAAGAAAATCAAAAAAGAAAAGTCAACCAGAAAAACTTCTGTAAAAAGCCCTTTATTCTTTCAGAAAACATTAAATCATAAACAAGAGTTGATATTCAGTTTAATCTCTGTTGCAATTGCAGTCTCTCTTGGAATTTATTATTTGATCTATCAGTATTCAACTAATGGATATTTTTCTTTTCCACTCGATGACCCATGGATACATTTACAATTTGCAAAGAATTTAATTGACTATGGGACTTATTCGTATTTCAAAAATGAAATGATTACGTCTGGTTCAACTTCACCACTTTATACTTTTATTGCCGCCTTTCTTTTTTTGTTTATTAAAAATGAATTTATTCTGAGTTATATCATTGGAATTTCTGCATTCGGATTGCTAACATACTTTACTTTTCTTCTTGCAAAAAATGAATTTAATTCGACTATTGGTGCATTAATACTTTCTTTCTTGATAGCTTTCCAGCCGAAGATTGGATTGATTTCCGTTTCTGGAATGGAAACAACTTTATTCATCTTCTTTTTGATTGGCTCGGTTTATTTCTATAGAAAAGAGAATTTTTTGCTCTCTGGGATTTTCTCTGGATTGACATTGTGGACAAGACCTGAAGGTTTGATATTAATTGGGGTTTTAATATTTGATCTGGTTGTTCAAAGAATTTATTTCAAAACAGAATTTGCTGAAAAGTTTTTTAATGAGAAGAGATATATTCAATTCTTAATTCCACTTGTAGTGTTGACAATTGCATACACTGGATTTAATTATCTTTTGTCAGGAAGTTTATTGCCAAATACTTATCAAGCTAAGATTGCTTATTACTATGGTTCGGATAGAACAAATTTTTTGAAGACAAATGTAAAGGATTATTTTTCATCAGGTGAATTTATTCTGATTGTATTTCTTTTTTTAATAAGCGTAGCTGTTGTAATTATTGATTTGATAAAGAAACACTACAATAATTCCTTCTTGCCTTTAAGTTTTTTACTTGTTTTTATTTCTGCTTATTACATTCAATTGCCATTTGCCCATCGCTTTGGTAGATATTTGATGCCTGTAATTCCATTTTATCTTTTTGTTTCATTCGATGGTTTACAAAAAATTCTGAGTTACTTTCAGAATAAAAGTAAATCTGACCAGAGCATTCTTATTAATTTTATTTATATATGTGTTGTAGTAATTACACTACTGCTTTCGTTAAATGAAATTCCAAAAAATTCTGAAGAAATTTCTTTTACCGGGAAATATCACTACGATAGACACATCAAAGTAGCTGAATGGTTAAAGAAAAACACAAAAGAATCAGATATCATAGCTACTCATGATATTGGTGCTCTGGCTTTTTACAGCAATAGAAAAATTATTGATATGGTTGGACTTGTCAATCCTGAAATTATTGAATATCTGAGAGATAAAAATTCCACAGATTACCTGAAACAACATTTTTTGAAAAACAGAGTTTCCTACTTTGTTACAATGAGAAACTGGTTTGAGGTTGTAAATCAAAAACCTTTATTCATTCCAATTAATGAATTTGAATTCTTTGAAGTATATAAATTTGAACCTGAAAAATTTCACATAATGCCAAAAGAAGCTTCGTTTTATAATCAAAGAGCTATTTTCTTTATTCAGAATCAAAATTATAGAGCTGCTCTCGAATTCCTTTTAAGATCTCTTCGGTTAGACCCGAATTCCTCAAGGACTTTATTTTTACTTGGTAATGTCTATGATTTCTTACAAGATTATGAAAGTGCAGAAATTTATTTGAAGAAGTCCATCGACATATTCCCTGAATATTATGAAGCTCGATACGAACTTGCTCGAGTATATTTTATCAGGCAACAATATAACCTCGCTAAATCAGAACTTCTTAAAGCAATTGAGTATAAACCAGATTTTCGAGAGGCAATTCAATTTATGGTAAACATACTTGAGAATGTAGAGAAAAATTTTGAAGAAGCTAAAAAATATAGAGAGATGTTAATTAGCATAAAGTAATTTTAATCTAAAAAAATTGAGTTTATTTACTCTTAACGAATTTTATAAGATTGTTCGCAGACTTCAAAAATTATCATTTGGGTTTATAATTTCCAGACACATTATTATTTCTGCATTACTTATTATGTTTTGCCAATGGTTTTAAAAATATGTTTGAATTACTTGACAGATTTAGAAATTTATTCTCTCTATTCGAAGTAATGTGAGATTAAGTGGTTTTATTCATAATTCATTTAATTTTTATATAGTTAAATTTTAATTATTGAAAATATATTAAGAAATTTATTGTGCAATTTTTTAGAATGAAAATTAGTATAAATTTGTCTTTGAACGATTAATTAAATCGCTTTAAGTTCTAAGTAAAGATGAAAACATGATTAAATCCATAAATACAAGTTTAAGAACAAAAATATTTTTAGGATTTACAATAATTCTATTTACAATGTTTCTGGTAACTGTCTGGAGCATATTCAACTTCTACAAGATAGGGGAATCAATTAATATTACTATGCAGGAAAATTATCGAAGTATTATTGCGGCTGATAATATAGGCAAATCTTTAGATGAACAGTTGTATGCTCTAATTGTTATTATTAATGGTGATTTTGAAAATGGGAATAAATTATTGAGTAAGAGTAAGGAAAATTTTTATTACTGGTATAACCAGGCTCGAATGGCTGCATTTACAAAAGAAGAAAGAGATGTACTTGACTCATTAAATTCTCAGTATAGCAATTTTCTGACTTATTGGATTCCTAAAATTGATTTTAGAAAAAACTCTGGTCATAAAAATGGATTAATAATAAATGATTTGTTTCTGATTGTAAATCAAATCAAAAGTTTAAAGGAAAAGAGCAATGAAATACTTGAAATAAATCATAAATTATTGAATGAGGCGATACAACAGACAAAAACTATAATTCAAACAGCAACATTCTTTATTCTTGTTACTCTATTTGGGACTATCGCCGTAAGTATTCTATTTAGTAGATCATTCTCAAATTATTTAGTTCGTCCTATCAATAAATTAAGAGAAACAGTCGAACAAATCAGCGAGGGTCATTTTAATAAAAAAATAGAGATTGATGAAAAAAGTGAGGAAATCAGTGGACTTGCTGAAGAGTTTAACAAGATGATTGAGAGACTTCAACATTATGAACAATTAAATCTAAATAAAATCTTATTTGAAAAGAAAAAATCAGAATTAGTTATAGAAAATATAACTGAACCAGTTGTAATGATTGATAATGATTTGAATATCTTATTATCAAATCAGGCTTTTAATATTACATTTAAAGATTTTATTTCTGATAAATCTAAATTAGAGAAACTCCTAATCATTTCAGACGAGAAACAAGACAACAAAAAAAATTTTTATTTTGATAAAGATACTTTAATCATTAATCAAAAAGATGGAACTCAAAAATATTTTAAACTTATTAAAGCCGTACTTGAAATCCCTGAAAAAGAAATGAGAGGAGCTGTTTATTTGTTTCATGACATTACTAAATATCGTGAATTGGATAAAATGAAATCCGAATTTATTGCCAAGGTTTCGCATGAGTTTAAGACCCCATTAACAACACTGGGCATGGCTATAGGAATGCTTGAAGATGAAATTGCAGGTAAGTTGAATAAGAAATTGAAAGAAATAGTAATTTCAATGAAAGAAGATTATGAAAGATTAAATAAATTAGTTTATGAAATGTTAGAGCTGACTAAATTGAAAATGGCGAGAGAGAATATAAATTTTGAATTGTTTCCTGTTACAAAACTTTTGACTCATATCTCAAAAAAATTTACTGCCCTTGCTCGAGAAAAAAATATCGAACTTAAAATTTACGACAATTCACGAGACGCCCTGATGAAGGGCAGTTATTCCCATATGATAAGTGCAATCGAAAACATAGTAAACAACTCTTTGAAGTTTACTCCGTCGAACGGCACTATCGCAATAAGATTAGAATTAAAAGATAACAAAATTAATATCATTGTCTCTGATACAGGTATTGGAATAACCCCTGATAATCTTGAGCGAATTTTTGATAAATTTGTCCAGATTACTGATATGACTCCTGGAAGTCTGGGTTTAGGATTATCTATTGCAAAAGAAATTATCGAAATGCATAATGGAGAGATTAAAGTATATAGTGAAATGGGCAAAGGAAGTACTTTCCATATAATTTTACCAATAAGTTTAGAGAAAAATGAATAAGGGAAGAATTTTAGTTATTGATGATGAAATTAATATTCTCAAAATGATTGAACTCTCATTGAATTCAGAGGGTTATATTCCAGAAATATTTTCAAATCCAGAAGAAGGAATTAAAAGGGCAAAAGAAATATTTTTTGATTTAGCTTTTATTGATTTAAAAATGCAACCTTTAAATGGAATTCAGGTCACTGAAAGATTAAAATCGATCTCACCAGAAACAACAGTGGTTATAATGACGGCTTATGGTTCTATTGAAACAGCAGTCGAAGCAATTAAGAAAGGGGCATATGATTACATTACAAAACCATTTTCCCACAAGGAATTTATTCATATAGTTAATAGAGTATATGAGCATCATAAAATTTCTAACAGATATAAAGGATTAAAGAGTTTAATTGAAACACCAGTTAGTGGTGATGAAATAATTACATCTAGCGAAAATGTGATATCCAGTTTAAAGATTGCTGAAGAAGTTGCTAAAAGTGACATCCCTGTTTTAATTATTGGAGAGAGTGGAACAGGGAAAGAGATGCTTGCAAGATTTATTCATTCAAAAAGTTTCAGAAGTTCAAACCCCTTTGTTGCTGTGAATTGCTCTGCCATACCAGAAAATCTTTTCGAAAGTGAAATGTTCGGTCATATAAAAGGTGCATTCACCAATGCGCTGAAAGATAGGATTGGTAGAGTTGAACTAGCAGATTCAGGTACTTTATTTTTAGATGAAGTTGCTGATATACCTAAATCAATGCAGGTGAAATTGCTTCGTTTTCTTCAGAATATGGAATATGAACGAGTTGGTGAAAGTATTACACGAAAAGTAGATATTCGAATTATTGCAGCGACAAATAAAAAGGTTGAAGAAGAATTGAAATCAGGTAATTTGAGGGAAGATTTTTATTATAGAATTGCTGGAATTACAATTAATTTACCTCCTTTGAGAGAAAGAAAAGAAGACATTCCTCTATTACTTAATTATTTTATAAAAAAATATTCACCAGAAAAAGATTATAAAGTTGAGGATAGTGTAATAAAATTTTTAGTCGAGTATGATTGGCCAGGCAACATTCGAGAATTCGAAAATGTGGTCAAAAGATTATTAATCTTTACAAAAGATAATTTAATTAGACAAAATTATTTACCCATTGAAATATTAAACTTTAATCCAGCAAAAAGTCAGCCAAAAATTTTAACAATTGAAGAATTAGAAAAACAACATATTAAAGAAATTTTGAAAATAGCTTCAAGTTTGAAAGAAGCAGCTCAAATATTAGGTATATCTGAAACAACTCTCTGGCGAAAGAAGAAATTATATAATCTCTAATCCTCATCATTCTTCTTTATTATTTATAAACCTTTCAAATTGAAATTCCCAATCCTTTCAAATTGAAATTCTCAATTTTTCATTGAGTTAGAAAGTTGAGAATTTTAATCAAATCTAAAACTTCATTTATTAATATCTGGAGGCACAAATGTTGAACTAATACCAGAAAAAACAAATTAAATGAGGTTTAATTATGAAACAATCAGCTTTTATAGTGATTCTATTCTTTATTGCACTTATAATTTCCATTGCAATTTATGAATATGGATTTGGTAATCCTGTAAACTTCAAGGATCCCTCAAGTAGAGAAGTTCCGGTGAATTTAATGGGTCAAATTTATACCGGTGGACCTCTGGTAGCTTTATTAATCACATTATCAATTATGGACTTCGCAATTATAATTGAGAGAATTTTGTCTTTAAGTAAAGCCGCCGGTAATAAATCAGTACAAAAATTTTTCAAGGATGTTTTTGAAAAAGTTCGGGCAGACAAAATTGACGAAGCAATTCAATTATGCGATGCTCAAAGGGGTTCTATTGCTAATGTAATAAAGGTGGCTTTAACAAGATACAAAGAACTTAATGCTGAAAAACAAAGTACCGACCAGGAAAAGCAACTTGTCGAAATTCAACGATCAATTGAAGAGGCAACCATGTTAGAAACGCCATTACTTGAAAAAAATCTTATAGCCCTTTCTACCATTGCATCGATTGCAACAATGGTTGGTTTGCTCGGCACTGTTATTGGAATGATTCGTTCATTTAGAGCTTTGGCACATGCTGGTGCTCCAGATGCAATACAGTTAGCAACTGGAATTTCGGAAGCTTTAGTTAATACTGCTGGTGGATTATTCGTGGCGATTTTAGGGATTGTGGCTTATAATTTCTTTGTTAATAAAGTGGATAATTTTACTTATCAAATTGATGAAGCATCTTACAATATCCTCCAGATATTTAAATCTAAATGAGGTAGAAAATGCCTAAAATCAAAAAAGGTAGGATACCTGTAAAAATTGATATGACACCCATGGTTGATGTAGCTTTTTTGCTTTTAACATTCTTTATGCTTACTACTCAATTTAAACCACCAGAAGAAGTAGAAATTCAATTACCAGCGTCTCACTCGGAAATAAAATTGCCTGAATCAAATACTATGACAATTGTTGTGAGTGAAGACTCAAAAATATTTCTTGGATTTGATTCACCATATATGATGGAAAATATGTTTGGTCAACCGAATCGGAATCGTCAGGCGATCGAAATTAAGTTAGAAAATTTACCTGATTTATTGATAAAAGCACGAATTTCAAATCCCAAATTGCGAACAATAGTTAAAGGCGATGCTAATGCAGAGTATGGTACTATTTCTGATGTCATGGACATTTTGAAGAAAACTCAAATTACAAGATTTGCAATGGTAACAAATTTTAAAACTAATTAACTGGAGTAATGCATATGGCAGGTGTTGAAATAGGTGGTGGTGAATCGAAAAATAAAAAACAAGGGAAAAAAAGAATTAACATTAGGATTGATATGACTCCGATGGTCGATGTGGCTTTTCTCTTGTTAACTTTTTTTATGTTAACTACAGTTTTTAGAAAACCACAAACATTGGAAATAAATTTACCACCTAAAGATGTGGAAGTTAAAATTGCTGAATCGAACTTAATGACATTACGCGTCGATGAGAATATGAATATCTACTGGAATATGGGTATTGAGATACCAAAAAGAATAAAGTTTGAAGATTTACGAAAATTCTTACGAGAAAAAGCTGCAGAAAATCCCAAGCTTGTTGTACTTGTGAAAATCGATAGGAAAAGTAAATATCATGCGATGATTGACATTATCGATGAATTAAATCTTGCTAATCTAACACGATTTTCTTTATCACCTATGACAGAGATTGATAAAAAAGAAATGCAAAGAGCATCTTAGATATTGAGGTTTTGTATGTCAAATGAATTTGTCTCTAAAAATATTTTGGTTTATGGCGCTTTTGAATTAAAAAAACGCTATCCTAAAAATTTTGCAATAGGTCTAATTATTGCCATTGCTTTTCATATTCTAATCATAGCTGGATATTATTCTTACTTATCTATGAGTGAGGATAAAGAAGAAAGCGTTCCAACTGTTAGAGTATTAAAGTATAGTGAGCTGGGTCCTCCTCCCTCAATAATTAATGATGTTCCGCAACAAATAGCAGTTGCACAACCTTCTGCTGCACCATCATCCGGAATACCTATTCCAGTTCCAGATGAAGAAGCACCTCCTGAACAAACAATTGCAACACAACAAGAATTAAGTCAGCAGACATCGCCAGTCTTAGGTGAAGGGCTTGGAACTGGAACACAAATCACTCAGGACATTAAGATTGAAGAAGAGAAAAAAGAGACCGATCCAGATATAGATGCATTTATTCCTGTGGAAAAATACCCTGAAATTGTCGTGGCAGCTCAACCACAGTATCCTGAAATGGCAAAGAGAGCAGGCATTGAAGGAAAGGTTTATGTAAAAGTTTTAATTGATAAAGAAGGTAAACCCAAGAAAGCCGTTGTCATAAAAACTGATGCAGAAATTTTTAATGATGCAGCAATTGAAGCTGCAATGAAAAGCATCTTCACTCCAGCTTTACAAAATAATAAACCTATTTCAGTCTGGATAGTAATCCCTTATAAATTCAGATTAAATCAATAAGATGAATAACATGAATAACATGAATAACATTTTCCGATACTTTGCATATTTAATGGGTACTCTTTTCATTTTCCTTGGAGTTTCTGTAATGATTTTAATCAAAACAAATGTTTTCCAGAATAATGGTTTAAATATCCTTTACGGGATTTTGTTATCAGCATATGGGTTTTATAGAATTATAATTACAAGAATTAAAGCGAAATATTATGAATAAGCTTTTAGTAATTATTATTGCATTTTTACTCTTTTATAGTTGTGAAAAACAAAGAACTGAAACTCCAACAAAGGGATATTTGAAGTGTTATGTTGACGAATCACTCTATAATCTGATTTATGATGAAGCTGATTTATTTATGAATTTCTATAAAGATGCAAAAATTGATTTAATCAAAGTTAAAGCAAGAGAAGGGATTGCTAATATCTTAAATAATGAAGCTGAAATGTTTGTTAGCTCCAGGCAATTAAATAAAGAAGAGATGAATTTTATTAAAAACAATCATCTCGAGATTAACATTAATAAATTTTGCTATGATGGAATAGCTGTAATTGGTAATAGAAACTTCCCAAACGACAAAATACAATTACAAGAATTAATTGATCTGATGGCTAATACAAAAAATAAAATTAAAGTAATCATACCCGAAAAAAACTCGGGCATTTATGAATATGTTATTTCAAATCTTACAAAAGAAGAGGATTTAAAAAATGTGGAGATAGTCTTAAATGAAATTGATGTTATTGATAAGGTTCGCAAGAATAATAATATAATTGGATTGATCGGATTGAATAATTTAAAAAATATTGATGATGTAAAAATATTGAAGATTGGAGTATGGGATAATAGTATTAATGGAATTTCTTATTATTATCCACATCCTGGTTATTTAGTAAATGCATCTTACCCATTACAGCGAACTAATTATATTTTACTCAGGGAGATTGGGACAGGTCTTGCTACAGGTTTTACTTCTTTTTTAACAAGTAATGAAGGCCAGACAATTGTGATGAAAAATAATCTTGGACCTGCAACGGTTCCAGTTAAATTAATCCAGTTAGACTAACTATGGTAATGTTATGAGACAATTATATATAAGAATTGTAATTTTCTATTTCATAACTCAAATGAGTTTATTTTCGCAAGATCCATTGGTTGATGCACAACAACTGATAGATAAAAAACAATATGAAAAGGCTTATTTAATTGCCCAAGATTTATTAAAAAAAGATTCTGCCAATGTTGCTTTGAAAATATTAATCCAGCTACAGTTTGTTAATTACTTGAATAAAGATGTTTATGAAAGTACAGGTGATGCTTATCAAAAATTAGGTGTGAATGAATTATCCATTGTAAATTATGAAAAGGCTGAGGCATTGGATACAACAGATATAAATTTGAAGTATAAGATTGCAGAGTTACTCAGTAAAGAAAAACGATATAAAGATGCAATTAATAAGTATCTAAACATAATTTCTCTTTCACCAATGGAGGCAAAAGCATATTTAAATGTAGCCTCAATTCTTTATCAGGCAAAACTCTATGCTGATGCTGCTGTAATGTTTGAAAAATATTTAGGATTAGAAAAAAATCTTAATGCTTATAGAAAAATAACAAATTCTTTACTTGAGATTAAGTATTATGAAAAAGTTTATAATTACGCCAGAGAGGGATTAAGTTTATATCCCGATGATCTGTTTCTTAAAAAAAATTTAGCAGTCGCATCATTTGCATTAAAAAAATATGATGAAGCTGCCCAGAATTTTTCTTCCTTACCAGATTCAATTCTAAACCTGAATGACTATTTAAATACAGCCTATTCATTTGTTGAAATAAAACAGGATACAAATGCAATTCATTATTTTGAAAAAGCCTTACAATTAGACAGCAACATGACGAATGTTTATTTAGAGCTGGCGAATATTTATTTCAAAATCAAAAATTATGATCAAGCCATTAAATATTACAGAGTTGTAACAGAGAGAGATTCAGAGATTGAATTTGCTCATCGTTTTTTAGGATATGCTTATTACCAAATTAAAAATTATGAAGAGGCTTATAAAACACTTTTAAAAGCTACATCACTAAATGATACAATCTTAATGACACATTATTTTTTAGCTCAGATTTATAAAAATTTAGATTCCATAAAACAGGCAATAAATGAGTATAAAAAATTTTTAAGTCTCTGTACTGATAAGAACAAAACTTACGAAGATCAGATTATCGAAGCGAACTATTTTATTGGTCAAAGAGCTTTTATTGATAAAAATTATTCACTGGCAATCCAGTACTTGTTAAAAGTAAGCGAATATAAACCAAACGATATCAGCACACTTGAGATGCTTGGTTTGAGTTATCATCAATTGAAGAAGAATGATAATGCAATAAAAATTTATAAGAGGCTTCAAAAACTTGATCCAAACAATGAAATAGCCAAAAAAGGCTTAAGAATGTTAAGCGCTGATTAAATAAAAGTGAGGAGAGAATATGAAAGAAGAAAACAAAAACGAACAATCTTCTAGTTTAACCGTTGATTTACTGAAATTATTTTTAATCATATTTGTGATGGTTAGCTTAGGTTATCTGATAAAAGTTCTGTTATTCAAATGAAAAAACGTAAGAATAAAACTGAACTAATTTCTTTTTCTCGAAATTTCAATCCATGGCATTATGTGGAATATGGTGATTTCGCTCCCAAGATTGTTAATGCAATTATTGAAATACCACAGGGTTCTAAAGGTAAATATGAACTTGATAAGAAGAGTGGTTTGCTTAAACTTGATCGTGTCCTTTTTTCTGCTGTTCATTATCCCGCTAATTATGGATTTATTCCCCAGACGATAAGTGATGATGGTGATCCATTGGATATTCTTGTTTTCTCTTCGATTGATGTTATACCATTTTGTATTGTTGAGGCAAAAGTAATTGGCTTAATGCAGATAGTGGATGATAATGAAAAGGATGACAAGATAATTTCTGTCGCTAATAATGATATATCCTTGAATTATATAAGTGAATTAACTGATTTACCGCCTCACACTACAATTCAATTAAAAAGATTCTTTGAAGATTATAAAAAGTTAGAACATAAAGATGTAATTGTAGAAAAAATCTTTGGTAAAAGTGAGGCTTATAAAGTTATAAATGAGGCTCTCAATAGGTATAAAACCGTGTTCAAAACAATGTAAAAAAATTTTTAGTTAAAGAATATTTTGTTCAATCAATTACGAAGTTGATTTATTTTTTTATATGTAAGTAAAAAGATTTATGTGTTGATGATGAAACATTAAGCACTATGGTTTTATCAGGAATATTGACACAATGAGTAAAAATAATTAAGTCTTAAGGTTAGAAAAAGGAAAACTTTGAAATTAAATTTTATTACATCGTATCTAGTTAAGAAAAGTAATTTAAATTTCATTAAAGACAAAAAAGAATTATTAACACATAAAAGATTAGTATTTCTGTTATTGATAAGATTGATCCTGAAAATAATTGTATTTCTGTTAGGGTTTTATTTAATCATTGTATTCAGTTTATTTATTACAAGATTATTAATGAGATTTTAAGTGAGTGTAGAAACATTACAATATTCTCAAAATTCTGCATTATGTATTTTGTTATAACTTTGATTTTTAACCTTCTTTTAATTGTTTCTTTTTATTTTCTAATTCGGAAAAAAGGATTCTTAACCTATTTTGAAAATGGTCGTTGGTGGTTAACCTGGTTGGGCGTTGGAATTATTACTCTAATGGACGAACTTACTTCTATTTATTATGCGCCTTATGAAGCGTATCGTTTCATCGGATTAAAAGCAATAATTTATATTGCGATCACTTCACTTTTAATCAGATACCTTTCTACACGAATGGTTGAAATAGCAGAAATTCTGGATAAACATGGAATACATGGTGGTGGTGTTTTTTCCTTTTCATATCTTGCCTTTGGTCCAACTCTCTCATTCATTGCTATCGCTTCAATCCTAGTTGATTATATTTTAACAGCTACAATGTCAACTGTTAGTGCTGTAGAAAATGGTTCTACATTTCTTAACATAAATTATTTTATAAAGTATCTAATAATGTTTCTCGTTGTGTGGGGAATTGCATTGCTAAATATTCTTGGAATAAAGGAAAACGTAAAATTTACTTTTGCAATATTTGTTATTGCATCTTTTGTATTAATTAATTTGATGATAGGAGGGTTTTATAAATTAGATTTATATTCAATTAATGTTTTTAAAGGAAGTTTAAAAGAGTTTAAATCAGATTTTTTCGAGTTCAATATTTTTAATTCATATAAAAGATTTATCACTGGTATTGGTAGCTGTATATTGGCATATTCCGGAGTTGAATCGGTTCTACAGACTGCTTCATTTGTGAAATCCTGGCATCAGATTAGAAAAGCTTATATATTCTTAGCTTTAACAGTTGGGATTGTTACTCCAGTGATTGCATTTCTTGCTCTTACTTCAAAAATGAATATTGAAGAACATGAGACTGACCTAATACCAACCTTTGCAAGTTTGGTTAATGGTTCTTTTTTTGGATTAATTGTGAGTGTACTGGCTTCTATTACTTTGATTATGGCTGTTAATACAGCAATGGTAGCTTCATCTGAACTGATTGAAAAAATATCAGAAAAATATAATTATCAATGGATTATTTCTGTTAACAAACATCAATCACTTTATAAAATCCATATTATCAATGCAATATTTTACAGCATTATTTTATTTATTACGAAGGGAAATCAAGCAATTTTGGCTGAAATGTATGCAATTGGTCTCGTTGCGAGTTTCGTAATTAATATGATAGCTCTTCTCAAATTTAGATTTTCATATGGAAAAAGTAATTATTCGGCTTATAGATCAAAATCTGGTACAATTGTGTTGATATTTATTTTACTGAGCACATTCCTATACTTGGCAATCCATAGACCTTACGGGACATTACTCTGGTTTATTATATCATCAATAGTTCTAACTTTAGGAATAAAAATTTCCAAGACGAGAGCTCCTGAGATATCAAGGCGAAAAATGTCAAATACTCCAATGGACTTAATTTTTAGAATAGTTGAAATTGACAGTCCAGTTATACATATATTTTTTAGAAGGCCAAAAGAAAATACTGTTGATACCGGCGAAAATAATTTTATTAATGTTTACTTTTTTGAACCAAGGACAGATTTTCCCGAAAGACAAAATTCAAATGATTTGTGGATTGCAGTACAGGATAGGAGAACGGTTATGGATATGATTTACGGAATTACTGAATCACTTGATTATGACTTGGCGACAGATAAGGAAATTCATTTCCACTTTGGGTGGCCTCTTTCTTCATGGTTGGATAGATTATCAATGGGTATTTTTTCATACAGATTAATGCGCCTACCGAAAAAATTCCCTAGATTTTACTATCACATTAACTACGCCCCGATTCTCACAAGCACCTCTGTTTGAATAATTTCTAATTCACATACAAAAGTTTTTGTAAATTAATTTTGTATTTATGATAATGAATTTATCTATTGAAGTAATCTATGAGTCAGAGATGTTTCAAATTATTAAATTTGTTATATAAAACTTTATTGCAATAAAATCTGGAAAAATAGAATGTATCAATACTACCTGCTTCTTTCGTTAACTATTACCTTCCTTTTATTATCATGTGCAGAAAACAAATTTGAAGGAACATATTCGAGCAACGACGGACCATATTTCAAATTCACAAAAAATCAAAAGTTCGAGTTTGGAGTTCCAAATGACAAAAATCCATTAAAAGGGACTTTCACTAAAAAGGACAATAACATTTATCTATCTGCCAACTCAATTATTCTTGGTAGCTACGCAACAACGACTTTTGATTGTTATGTAAATAATGATACACTTACCATTGAAGTTTTTCACTTAACTCATCCAAAATTTGAAATACTCATCAATAAACCAGAAAATTTCGCAAAAACTGTTAAGGATACTCTTGTGAAGGAGATGAAATTAAATTCTCCTGAAGCAGAAGAAGAACTCTTTCTATATTATAAATTAGTCTTTGATAAATTCATAAAAAGAAATGGAGGATAATATGAAAATTTCTGTTATTGGTGCTGGACTTATGGGCGGTGCAATCGCTCAAAAACTTTTTGAACATAAACATACGGTTATCGCTTACAATAGAACGAAAGAAAAATTAAATCAACTAAAATCACTTGGGGTGGAAATTGCTGAAACTCCACTGGAAGCAATTGAAAAATCAGAGATTATAATTCTTATGCTTGCCGATGCAAATGCAATTAAATCAGTTATGGTGAATGAGAAAATTCTGAATAGTTTAAAAAGCAAAGTCATAATTCAGATGGGAACAATTCTGCCCGAAGAAAGTGAGGAATTCCAGAAGTTAATTAATGAGACTGGCGCTGAATATTTTGAAGCGCCTGTACTTGGAAGTATTACTCAAATTCTAAATGAAACTTTAATTGTTCTTGTTGGTGGTTCAGAAGAGCAATTTGAAAAATATAAAAATGTTTTTTCATCATTTAGCAAGGATATTTATCATATTGGTAAAGTTGGTCAGGCTGCAGCAATTAAACTTGCATTCAATAATTTAATCGCATCTCTAATACCAGCTTTTTCGCTGAGTATCGGCATTGTTAAAAAATCAAACTTAGATGTAAACTTATTTATGGAGATTTTGAGGAAAAGTGCTTTATACGCACCAACATTCGACAGTAAACTTCCTTTAATTTTGAGTGAAGATTTTTCGAAAGCAAATTTTCCGACCAAACATTTGTTGAAGGATGGAAAATTAATTGAAAAATTTGCTGCGAGATTAAACTTAAACACAAAAATCATCAACGCACTAAATTCAGTTATTGAGGAATCTGTTAATGCTGGTTTTAGCGAGAGTGATTATTCATCAGTCTATAAAGCAATAGTAAAGTAAGCTGTTTATTAAAAATTTATAATTAAAATTTAATTAATGGAATTACGATGAATAAATTTGCAATCGCACTTGGAGGTGGAGGGGCAAGGGGATTAGCTCATATCGGATTTCTTAAAATTTTAGATCAAAACAAAATTAAAATTGACGCAATCTCTGGTTGCAGTATGGGAGCAATTGTTGGTGGACTTTATTCTTATTTTGGAAACGCTGAAGCTGTTGAAGAATTTATTATCAATACAATTAAAAGTGAAAAGTATAAAGAACTTGGAATTGATAATCTTGCAAAAAGAAAAACAGATAATTCTGTAAAATACTTTGAACAGTTTCTTGATTTTATTGGAACAAGCATTCAAGTAATTAAAGCGATAAATAAAACATCATATTTCGATGAAACAGTTACTAATGAAATTTTCGATTTTATTCCTGATGTTCCTGTTGAAAATTTAAAAATTAAATTTTTTGCTGTTGCCAGCGATTTACTTTCAGGAGAGGAAATAATTTTTTCAACCGGGAGTCTTCGAAAGGCACTTCAAGCAAGTTCAGCCATACCTGGCATTTTTCCTCCAGTTAAATACAAAAACTACTTATTAGTCGATGGAAGCGTGACAAACCTTGTACCTGTAAAAATTTTGAAAAGCTCAGGTTATGAAAAAGTTTTAGCAATTGATGTTGTTAAAAAACTTGAAAATCGAAATCCACCAAAAAATATTTTTGAAATTCTTTATCGTGTTGAAAGTATTTCTTCCTAT